>Ga0209611_10009394_pt1 | contig 14824 bp, 16 predicted proteins | sample S1TSphgellanicum_3_FD_187693 | JGI IMG/M metagenome (GOLD analysis project Ga0209611, IMG submission 187693) | Host-associated microbial communities from peat moss isolated from Minnesota, USA - S1T2_Fc - Sphagnum magellanicum MG (SPAdes) (version 2) | ecosystem: Host-associated > Plants > Peat... | reverse complement strand
GAGACACCACCAGGGCCTCGTCGATCCAAACCAAGCGCTCCAGGGCGTCCGGCGGCGCACCCGGTTGATGGGCCAGCCAAATGGAGGCGGCCGGCGAGGCGACCGTGGTGAACCGGACGGTAGGGTGCAGCGTCAGGGCTAGGTCGAGGTCCAGCGCGCGGGCGAACCCAGCCCCATCCAAGGGCTCTGCGTCGGCGGCGAACAAGGCCTCTGTGACCAGGCGTTCGAGGGTCGCGACGTCAGCGAGATAGGGCGCTTGCGAAAATGGCCCATAGGCGGCGACGAAGGCGGCCAGGTCCTCGCCATAGAGACATAGCCGCGGGTCGCGCGGGGGATGGGATGCGACAAAGGCTTGGGCGCAGCCGGCGAAACTGTCCTCGCTGACGAGGGTGCGCAGGACGGGATAGTTGGCGGCGAGCGCATCATGGGCCGCCTTGGCCGAGGTATTGCGATGCACGGCGAGCGCCCGCGCAATCGCGGGATCGGCGAACATCTCAACCGCCGCCGTCTCGTCCGCCAGCGCTTGGGCGAAGGTCGCCTGGAAGACCGCTGGTTCCGATATATTCAGCTCAGACATATTCATAGCGGTCGTCGCCCTCGATCATGATGCTTTGGGCGATATCGCGTTCCGCCATCAGCACATCGAAGGCGGGAATCTGATCGTCGCGCTCGATCAAGGTCGGCCGCGGCCCGATCCGCGCGATCAGCCGGCGGTACAGAGCCCAAACCGCGTCTGAAACCCCGGCGTCATGGCTGTCGATCAGGAGCGGGCTGGCCGGATCGCTGTCTTTGGAGTGGCCGGCCAAGTGGATCTCCCCCACCAGCTCGCCCGCAATGGCGTCGATCCGAGCATCTGCCTTAAACCCGAGATTGGCGGCGCTGACGAAGATGTTGTTGACGTCGATCAGGAGGCCGCACCCGGTCCGCTGCGCCAACTGGGTCAGGAATTCCGCCTCGCCCATCTCGTGGCCGGGAAGATCGGCGTACAGAGACGGGTTTTCTACCAGGAGCGGCCGCTTTAACGTCACCTGGACCTGATCGACATTGCGCACGACGATGTCGAGAGCCGCTTCTGTGCGAGGAAACGGTAGGAAGTCCGCGTGATGGCCGCCCTCCCACCGTTGCCAGGCGAGATGATCGGAGACGGCGGCCGGCTCGATCCGGTCGGCCAGCGTCTTCAGTCGCGCGAGGTGCTCAGGGGCCGGGGGCTCGACAGACGCGATCGACAGCCCGACCCCGTGCAGCGAGATCGGGCGCCGCTCGCGCAGGGCCAGAAGGGCTGCGAGGCGCGGACCGCCCTCGACCATATAGTTTTCGGCGTGAACCTCGAACCACAGGCCTGCGGCGCGCGACGTCAACGCCTCTTCGAGGTGTTCGGTCTTGAAGCCGAGGCCTGCGGTCATGTCCATAACGGCGGCCCTTAAGAGCCCGACAAGGAGCCGAAGCCGTTCGGCGTCTTGATCTTGGTGCAGGTGCCCGCGGGCACCAGCTTCCAGGCGTTCTTCTGATAGTTCTTCACGGCCGTGCCGGCGCAGGTGGTGCCCGCGCCCGCCTTGCAATCGTTCTGGCCGGCCAGCGCCACGCCGTAGCACTTTTCCATGGGCTTCGAGGGCGCCGATTGGGTTTGCGCCTGGGCCGCGCCGGCGGCCAGAGCGGCGAGCAGGACGGCGGAGAGCGCCGCCTTGGTGTGGACTTGGGTCATGATTCAGCTCCTAAGGGTCCGCCTCAGGCCCGCAGCGTCTTCAAAAGAAGAGCGCGGCGAACATCGACCCCTTGAGGCTCAGTCGGGTCAGGAGCCCATTCGTTGGAAAGATCGATCAGGTTACAGGGCCGCCAATAATTTGGTGGGGTGTGCAAAAAAGAATGCAGATTTCAAATCCGGCTGTAACCTTCAGGAGGGCGCTTTCGAACTGGTGATCGCCAACACGGCAGCTATTCACCAGGAGCTACCCATGACCAAGACCAACGGATCGTCCTTCAAGACCGGCGTCAGCATCGCCGCCACCGCCGCCTTCCTCGCCGTTTCCAGCCTGGCGACCGCGATCCCCGCCAATGCCCAAGACAATTCCACGGCGGCCAAGGTGCAACCCTGCTACGGCGTCAATTCCTGTAAGGGCACGTCGGACTGCAAGTCTGGGAACCATGACTGCAAGGGCCTGAACGCCTGTAAGGGCCAGGGCTTCAAGGCCCTGACGACCTCGGCCTGCGCCGCGGCTGGCGGCAGCCTCACCGCGCCGAAGTAAGCGCTTCAAGCTCATCGCTTTCCGCTCCCCCTTCTTCCGTCTTCCCCGGCCCTCGGCGCAAGGCCAAGGGTCCGGGTACACATGGCGTGACAGTTCAACCTCTGAATGGCTTTCAGATTCCTTGTGGAATTGGTGAGGCTATGAGCTGAGGCGGACCGTGAGGTCTGACAGCCATTCGGCGCCTGGCGGCGTCGCACCATGGACGCCCGGACCCTTGGCCTTGCGCCGAGGACCGGGCAAGACGGAAGAAGGCGGCGGCGAGGAGAAAACGGGATACACGGTTTCATCCAGGGAGAGCGGCCAGCGGCCGATATCGAACGAATATGCCCGAGAGCATCATCCCGCCCTTCCAGGGTTACGGCCTCGGTCTGCGCCCGCCGCACTACCAAGAGGTGCTCGCCCGCGACCTGCCGGTCGACTTTTTTGAAGTCATCTCCGAAAACTTCATGGTCAAAGGCGGGCGTCCGCTCACCATGCTGGATGCGGTGCGCGAGCGCTATCCGGTCGCGCTGCACGGCGTCTCCATGTCGATTGGGTCGGCGGACGGGCTACGGCCAGAGTATTTGCAACGGCTGAAAACCTTGGCCGACCGCGTCCAGCCGCTCTGGGTGTCAGATCACCTGTGCTGGACCGGAATCGAAGGCTTCAATTCCCACGATCTCCTCCCCCTGCCCTATAGCGAGGCGGCGATGGAGACGGTGTGCGCCAACGTCCACCAGGCGCAAGAGGCGCTGCAACGGCCGATCTTGATCGAAAACCCCTCCAGCTATGTCGCCTTCGCCGACGACGAGATGACCGAGTGGGGGTTTTTGACCGAACTCTGCCGACGCACCGGCTGCTATCTGCTGCTCGACGTCAACAACATCTATGTCAGCGCCGTGAACCACGGCTTCGATCCCCTAGCCTATATCGCCGGTGTTCCAGCGGAGCGGGTGCGCCAGGTCCATCTGGCGGGTCACAGCCAAGGACGCGGACGGCTGATCGACACCCACGACCAACCGGTGCCCGATCCCGTCTGGGCGCTCTACAAAGCTGCGAGCCGGCGCTTAGGCCCTGTCGCCGCCATGATTGAGCGCGACGACGACATCCCCCCTCTGGATGATCTCCTGGCCGAAGTCGCCCTCGCCCGCGGTTACGCCGCCAATGCAGAGGCGTGCGCCGCATGAGCCTGCTCGAGCTTCAGCGCCAGTTTCGCGACCATCTGCTGGACGCACCAAGCCCCATCGCCGACAGGATCGATGGCGACAGCACCGCTGATGGGCTGGCGGTCTATCACCACGCCTATCGCGCCCAACTCGTCGCCTGCCTCGGCGATACCTATGAAAAGCTGTGGGCTTGGCTCGGCGACGACGCCTTTCGAGCGGCGGCGGAGCGCTACATCGCAGCTCACCCGCCCCAGAGCTGGACGCTCAGCGACTATGGCTCAGCCTTTCCCGCTGTGTTGGCCGAGCTCTATCCTGACGATCCAGACGTGGCGGAACTGGCCAGCCTGGATTGGACCCTGCGTCGGGCCTTCGATGGGGAGGACGCATCCCCGATCACCGCCGGCGATCTGGCCGCGGTCGATTGGGAGACGGCGCGGTTTCGCTTCACACCGACCTTGCAGATATTTCCCATCCGAACCAACTGCGCCGCGATCTGGAACGCCCTGGCGCTCGACGAAACGCCGCCTGCGGCCACCTGCCTGGCCGAGCCCGCAGCGATCAGGGTTTGGCGCCGGGAGCTGGCGCCCCAGTTTTCCAGCATGGACGCTTGCGAATACGACTCGCTGTCGCGCCTCCAAGAGGGCGCAAACTTTTCAGAGCTTTGCGCCCATTTGGGCGACACGTTGGGCGAGGCTGAGGCCACGCTCACCATCGGTCAGTTGCTGGGACGCTGGCTACAGGACGAACTGGTGATTGCTATCGCCTGATGGGAACGCGAAGGGTCTTGCGGCATTGTCGTGAAAAGTAGATCGTCGCCGCAGTTTCGCGCTACGAAGACTGGAGAGACCTTCATGAAAACGCTTACCGCCGCGCTCGTCGCCGTCATCGCCCTGACCGCGCTCGCCGGCCCCGCCTCGGCCCACCATCGGCATTGGCGCCACCACCACTGGCGCCACCACCACTAGCGCTAGGGTGGGCGGCGCTGAAGGCGAGCCCTTAGCTCCCCATGCCTTCGGGCATGGGGAGACATTAGATCCCGGCGCCCATCAGAAACGTCTCAGCCGTCTTTTGTAATCCTGAACGCGTTCTATGTTAGTGTGCATAGACTCAACGCGCAGACCGACAGGATGGGGCGGCTATGACGATCAGCGAAACCCTGGACGCCCCCGTCCGCAGCCACGGGATCCGCATACACACGGCCGAGGATTTCGAAGGCATGCGTACAGCCGGTAAGCTGGCTGCCGCGTGCCTCGACATGCTTATCCCTTACGTTCAGCCCGGCGTGATTACCGATGAGCTGGACCGGCTGGCCAGGGAGTTCATCCTGGATCATGGCGCCCTGCCCGCCTGCCTCGGCTATCGGGGCTATACCAAGACCGTCTGCATCTCTCCCAACCACGTCGTCTGTCACGGCATTCCTGGACCCAAGTCCTTACGGGATGGCGACATCGTCAATATCGACGTCACCGTGATCGTCGATGGCTGGCATGGCGACACCAGCCGCATGTACGGCGTCGGCCAAGTGCCGGCCCGCGCCCGTCGTCTGGTCGATGTGACCTATGAAGCCTTCGAGCGGGGCCTGGCCGTGGTGCGGCCGGGCGCGACGCTGGGCGATATCGGCCACGCCATCCAATCCTATGTGGAGGCCCAGCGCTGCTCGGTGGTGCGCGACTTCTGCGGCCACGGCGTCGGCCGCATCTTCCACGACAGCCCCAACATCTTGCACTACGGCCGCCGCGGCGAAGGCGCAGTCTTGAAGCCCGGCATGTTCTTCACGGTCGAGCCCATGGTGAACCTCGGCAAGCCGGCGGTGAAGGTCTTGAGCGACGGTTGGACGGCGGTGACGCGCGATAAGTCCCTTTCCGCCCAGGTCGAACATTCCGTCGGCGTGACGGAGGATGGGGTCGAGATCTTCACCGCCTCGGCCGCCGGCCTGTTCAAGCCGCCGATTGTCGGCGGCGGGGACTCATCGGCGGCGGCCTAAGCCATCCGACCGCCGCCGTTCGACCGCGCCCTGACCGACCCGCCGTCCAGCCCCCATCAAGGCCATCGCGACCGGCTGCGCACGCGAGCCGTCGCGGGCGGTTTGCACATTCTGCCCGACTATGAGGCCTTGGAGCTCTACCTTTTCCGCAGCTTCCGCCAAGGCGACACCAAGGCCCTGGCCAAGGCGCTGCTGGCCCGGTTCGGCTCGCTGTCGGGCGTGCTGTCCGCCACGCTTGAGGAGCTGAAAACCGTCAAGGGCGTCGGCGAGGCGGTCGCGCTGGACCTGAAGCTGGTGCAAGAGCTGGCGCTGCGGATCGGGCGCGATACGGTGCAAAAGCGCCCGGTGATTTCGTCCTGGAACGCGCTTCTGGCCTATGTCCGCGTCGCCTTGCAGCACGAGGCGCGCGAACAGTTTCGCATCATCTTCCTCGACAAGAAAAACCAACTGATCGCCGACGAGATCATGGCGCGCGGCACCGTCGATCATGCGCCGGTCTATCCCCGCGAAGTCATGCGCCGAGCGCTGGAGCTATCGGCCTGCGCGGTGATCCTGGTTCACAACCACCCCTCGGGCGATCCCTCCCCGTCCCGCGCCGACATCGACATCACCCGCCAGGTGGTCGAGGCCGGCAAGCCGCTGGGTGTTTTGGTGCATGATCACCTGGTGGTGGGACGCGATGGGGTGGCGAGCTTTAAGGCGCTGGGGTTGTTTTGAGGGGGCGGTGAACGCGCAAGATCAGAATTATATTACATCCGATCACGCTCCAAGAACCCCGCTCATTCCGGCCTTCGCCGGATGAGCGGGATTAATAATTGCACCTTATAAATATGTCTCAGCTCGCATACCCCGGCAGCGCCCGATCCAGCTTGCGCAAGAACCCAGGCCACGCGAGCCCTGCGACATAGGCCTGGCCCGCGCGCACCGCCTGGCCCGCGACGACCAGGTGGGCGGATTCGGGCGCGATCAGGATGTTTTCGCGGCCGGCGGAGAGCGCCGCGACCTGTTGGGCGCAGGCGCGTTCCAGGAAGTACATGCTGTTCCAGGCTTCCGCTGCGCTGCCGCCCACCGCCAGGGCGCCGTGGTTGCGCAGCAGCATCACAACCTTGTCGCCAAGGTCGGCGACCAGGCGCTCGCGCTCCTCCAGATTGAGCGCAATGCCCTCATAGTCATGGTAGGCGAGATTGGGGATGGTGATCAGCGCGTTCTGGCTAATGGGCAAGAGGCCCTCCGCCTGGGCGGAGACGCCGACGCCCGCATCGGTATGCAGGTGCAGCACGCAGTGGGCGTCCTCCCGCGCCGCATGGATGGCGGAATGGATGGTGAAGCCTGCCGGATTGATCCGGTACGGCGTCTCCATCACGATATTGCCTTCGAGGTCGATCTTGACCAGGCTCGAGGCCGTTATCTCCTCGAAATGCAGCCCATAGGGGTTGATCAGGAAGTGATGCTCGGGGCCCGGAACCCGCAGCGACACGTGGGTGAAGATCGCGTCGTCCCAGCCATAGAGGGCGACGAGGCGATAGACCGCCGCGAGATCGACCCGCGCCTGCCATTCGGCATCGCTGACCTGACCCTTGAGAGAGGTGAAACTGGGTTGCGCGCCATCGGCCATGATACATCCTCCAATTTTTTTAAACCTTGCGCCGCCACGCGGCCGCGTCAACCGTTAGGACGTTGCGCGCACAATGAGGTAACCCCATGGCGTCGTCCCCTGACATTGCCGGCCTCTCGACCAGACGCTTGGCGCAGATCGGCGATTATTTTCAAAGCGCTTACATCGATTCCGGCAAGATCGTCGGCGCCCAGATGCTAGTCGCCCGCCATGGCCAGGTCGCCTATCGCCAGTCTTTAGGGCGAATGGACCGGGAGCGTGACCGGCCAATGACGGAGGATGCGATTGTGCGCCTCTATTCCATGACCAAGCCGGTCACCTCCGTCGCCCTGATGATGCTGTACGAGCGCGGCCTGTTCCAGCTCAACGACCCGGCGATCAAAATCTTGCCCGAACTGGCGGACCAGCCGGTATGGCTATCCGGCGAGGGCGAGGCCATGATCACCGAGCCCCAAGTGCGACCGATCACAATCCGCGACCTGCTGCGCCACACGTCGGGCCTGGGCTATGGCGGCCTCTTACAGACGCTGGGCATCCCCTTCCCGCTCAGTCCTGTCGATAAGGCCTATATCGCCGCGGGCGTTCGCCAGGACGCAACCGAGACCCTGGACGATTTCATCGCCAAGCTCGGCCGCACGCCGCTCCGCTATCAGCCGGGCGCGGCCTGGATGTATTCGCTTTCGACCGACGTTTGCGGCGCCCTGGTGCAGCGCCTGTCGGGCAAGCCGTTCGATGTGTTTCTGCGGGACGAGATTTTCGAGCCGCTGGGCATGGTCGACACCGGCTTCTACGCGCCGCCCGAAAAGGCGCACCGCCTCGCCGCCTGCTACCAGCGCAGGCCCGACACGCTGGCCGCCCTGAAAGACGATCCGGCCAATAGCCCCTACCTGAAGCCGCCCGCCTTCATCTCCGGCGGCGGCGGCCTGGTGGGCACGCTCAGCGATTATCATCGCTTTTGCGAGTGCTTGCGCCGCGGCGGCGAACTGGACGGCGCGCGCCTCTTGGGGCCTCGCACCCTGGCGCTGATGCATCGCAATCACCTGCCTGGTGGTAAAAGCCTCAGCGACCTGGCCCTGGACGGCTTTTCCGAAACCGGCAACGCGGGCGTCGGCTTTGGTCTCGGCTTTGCGATGACGGTGGACCAGATGGTCTCCGGCGCGCTCGGCCAAGACGACTACTATTGGGGCGGCGCCGCCTCGACGATCTTCTGGGTCGATCCCGTGGAAGACCTGGTCGCGATCTTCCTGACCCAGCTTCTGCCCTCCTCAACCTACGCCTTCCGGGCGCAAATGCGGAACATGGTATATTCGGCGATCATGGATTAGAGCCGCCACGCCGTGAGTTGAGCCTGGGCCGCCCCCTTCTTCCGTCTTGCCCGGAACAAGTCCGGGCAAGACGGACAGAGGGCCGCCTGGCGCGCCAGTTTCGACCTCGCCGTCAGATCATCAAACACATCGCCTAATCGCCAAACCTCGGTTACGCTGCCCGTCAGTGCGACGCGGCGAAGACCGTGCGCCGGGAGGACTGATCGTGTTGCAAGCGTCGCCCGCGTCCGTGCGTGTGGAGTCCGGCCGCCCCTATTCCAAGGCCTATCTGGCCTGGGCTCTGGGGCTTCTGGTGGCGGTCTACACGTCCAACTTCATCGACCGCACGATTTTGGCGGTGCTCCAGCAACCGATCAAGGAAGAGCTTAAGCTGTCAGACGCCCAGCTTGGGCTGCTCGGCGGGTTCGCATTCGCCGCCTTTTACGCCACCTTGGGCGTGCCGATTGCACGCTTGGCCGAACGGCGCAGCCGGCGGGGGATCATCACCATCAGCCTGGTGATCTGGTCGGCCATGACGGCGCTGTGCGGCGGGGCGACGAGCTATCCGGCCCTGTTCGCGCTGCGGGTCGGGGTGGGCGTGGGCGAGGCCGGCGCCAGCCCGCCGGCCCATTCGCTGATCGCCGACTATTTCCCCCGACATCTGCGCGCGACGGCGCTGTCGATCTATTCGCTCGGCATTCCGCTGGGCGTTTTGTTTGGGGCGCTCTTGGGCGGGGTGATCGCTCAGCGCTTTGGCTGGCGGCCAGCCTTCGTCATCGTCGGCGTTCCAGGCCTGATCCTGGCGGCCCTGACCCAGTTCACCCTACGCGAACCCCACCGCGGCGGATCAGAGGCGGCTGACGTGAGGCAGGCGGCGCTGAGCGAGCCGACGCCAAGCTTTATGGCGGTGCTTCGGCGCCTAGGCGGGAAGCCGGCCTTCCTGCATCTGGCCGCCGGCGCCAGCCTCGCGGCCTTCGCCAGCTATGGCATCGGTTCGTTTTCCGGCCCCTATTTCATCCGCACGTTTCACTTCAGCCTCCAGCAGACAGGGCTGGTGCTGGCGCTGATCAATGGGGTGGCGGCGGCCGTGGGCACGCTGAGCGGCGGTTTGGCGACGGACTGGGCGGCCAAGCACGACCCGCGCTGGTATATGTGGATCCCCGCGCTGGGACAGCTGATCGCCATGCCGCTCTACGCCATCGGCTATCTGACGCCGAGCTGGCCCCTCGCGGTCGCCATCCTGATCCTGCCGCCGATTTTCCAATACCTGTATCTGGGCCCAAGCTTTGGCGTGATGCACAACATGGTCTCGCCGCGAATGCGGGCGACCTCGACCGCGCTCCTCTTCTTGGCCATCAATCTGATCGGCCTGGGCTTTGGCCCGACGCTGGTTGGCGTGGCCAGCGACCTCTTCGCCGCACACCACTTCGCCAGCGCCATGCCGGGGACCGGCGCCTTTGCGCACCTGTGTCCCGGCGGCCGTGCGGCCGTGAGCGCCAGCGCAGGCCTGCGCGCCGCCTGCCCCAGCGCCTCGGCGTTTGGCGTGCGGTGGGCCATCGTCGCCTGCACCCTGATCTATCTCTGGGCGGCGCTGCACTACGCCCTGGCCGCCAAGACCGTGGCGAAAGACATGGCGGTTTAGGACGCCCCCGGGGCGTGGCAAACTGAAGGGGTGAGCCCCAACCCCAGCGAGTCGCCCATGCGTCGCCGCCTTCCAATGTTAGGTCTAGGCATCGCCGTCATGGCGCTAGGTGCGTCAAACGTCGCAGCCCAGACCTCGACCGTCCCCATCCTGGGCGGAGGTCTAGCGCCCGGACAGGATTCGCCCTCGCCATCGAAGGACGGCGCCGCCCCCGTCCAGCCGACCTACCTCCGGCGGGACCGCTGGGATTGCACCGACTTCAGCCGAAAGCCCGATGCGACCTGGATCGCCAACCGCTCGATAGCCTTTCCCGCGCCTGATGGTCTGCTGAAGGTCGATCAGGGCTCGGTCTATCGGATCGGACAGTTCTATGGCGGCTACGATCTCGCCGCCATGCTGGAGCACGACTGTCCGAAGGGGTAGTGTAGATACACAACAGGCGTGCCCCCCATAAGAGGGGGAAGGGTTCAGAGTCCCTGAAACACTATGCGATTCAAGATCTAACCTGTTTCTGCTCTAGCCGAATTGAGCCGAGCTTAAAATGCCGACACCCCTACGCACCCTGTTCGCCACCCCCATCTACGAAGCCAGCCTCACCAAGACTCCCGGCTTCGACGCCTTCAACGCCGAGCTGGAGGAGGCGGTGCGGATGTTGGCCAGCGAGGACAAGGCCGGCCGCGCCTGGTGCAAGGCGCAAGCCTATGGCGGCTATACCTCCTACGCCTCGCTGGACGATCTGCCCAAACGCGCCACGGTGTTCGAGACGCTGAAGACGAAGCTGGATCGCCACGCATCGACCTTCGCCGAGGCGCTGGCGTTCGACCTTGGGCGGCGCAAGCTCAAGCTCGACAGCCTGTGGGTCAACGTCTTGAAGCCGGGCGCCGCCCACACCGGCCATATCCACCCCCATAGCGTCCTATCGGGCACGGTCTATGTCGCCGTCCCGCCGGGTGCGAGCGCTCTGAAGCTGGAAGACCCTCGCCTGCCCCTGATGATGGCCGCCCCTCCGCGACGGCGCGACGCCGATGAGCCCCTGCAAAGCTTCGTCTATCTGACGCCCGAACCGGGCACGGTTCTGATGTGGGAAAGCTGGCTGCGCCACGAGGTGCCCGCCAACGCCGCCAAGACGGAGCGGATTTCGATCAGCTTCAACTATGGATGGCGGTAATGACTTTACAAACTTTGGTAGCTGGAGGCGGGATCGAACCGCCGACCTGTGGGTTATGAAACCCCAGATACTGCAACTTCATGCAACCCAGTGAAACCACCAACGGCCCCATAAACCATTAAAAATCAAGACACTTGCCTTTCACGCTGTTTCAGCGATGATCGTCAAGTTTCGACGTTTTGTGCCCCATATGCCCCCCAGACTGGGGATGGGGCACAAGGGGCGCGCCACCACAGCGGTTCGAGTATATGACTTCAAGGCTTACGGATAAAAAAGTACAGGCCCTAAAGGCCGAACCGGGCCAGAGGTTGGAGGTCTACGATACGGCTGAGCCTGGCTTGCTCATCCGGGTCTCGGATGCCGGCCTTAAGACGTGGTTCTGTCGATACAGGCTTAAGGGCGGACGCCAACCGCGCCTCAAACTTGGCACGTATCCCGCGACGAGCCTCACTGATGCGCGAGAGAGAGCCAGGAACGCTCGGAAATGCGTCGAGGCTGGCGAGGACCCTGGCGAGTTGGAGCGTAAGGCCGAGCTGGAAGCGCGCGCTCAGAAAGTTCGCACGTTCGGTGATCTCATCCAAGCCTACTTCTCGGCCTGCGAGGACGGCTCGTGGATTCCGAAAGGTCGCCGGAAAAAAGATAAGACCATCGAGTCTGAACGCAAGCTCTATGAACGCCACATCAAGAAGGTGCTGTCTCGGCTCTCGATCACCGCCATCGGTCGCGCAGAAATCAGGGCCGTAACACAGGGCATGTTTGCAACAGGGATAAGGACTCAGTGCAACCACGCCCAAGCCCTCATCCGCCAAGCCTTCTCCTATGCGCTGGACCAGGAGCTAGTTGAGACCAACCCGGCTATGGCGATGCCTGCCCCTGCCCCCAAGAACACACGAGAACGCGTGCTGTCGGACGCAGAGCTGAAAGCTGTGTGGAGCGCCTTTGGGAAGCCAGCGGGGGTGAAGGATGACAATGGCAAGTCGCCACAAATTAGCAAGGGCGTAGGGATAGCGCTCAGGGTAATTACGCTCTTGCTTCAACGCCGCGTCGAAGTCGCGACGATGCGGGTGCAGGACATCGATATTGAAAATGCGGTTTGGAGAATCCCTGGCGACCGCGTGAAGAACGGTCGGCCCCATTCAGTACCCCTGCCGCCCGCCGCGCTGCAGTTGATCAAGGACGCCCTCGCCATCAGGACTCACAGCGGATCGCCATGGGTGTTTCCGTCGCCTCGCGGAGGTGGGGAACAGTCGATCGATCCCGATGCGCTGACGCGCGCCATGGGGCACGTCACCCATGCCCTAAAGCTTCAGCTCGCCGGTCCACACGATCTGAGACGGACCGGGGCCACCCTACTTTCTAGCGAGCGTATTGGGATCGCGCCGTTTATCGTGTCGCAGGTTCTGAACCATACCACTGACGCCGGAGGCGGATCAGCCACAACCCGGCGCCACTACAACGTAAATCTCTATGCCGCTGAGAAGCGCCACGCCCTTGAAGAATGGGCGAAGCTGCTTTTGGAAATCGTCGGCGAGGGCGTAGCGAATTCAAAAGTTGTCGTTAAGCCGTCTATCGATCACGCCGCAACTGCTCCGATGTGACCTAGCACTATTAGCCCGCGCCTTGGGCGGTCATGAGCCGGTCTACAGCCCGAACCGTTCCCTCATCTCGTTGGTACGCGCCCAGGCAGCTCCGGGGATCAGGCGGATGACGCGCTGGAACACGGCGATGAAGGATGCACGCGCCGCCTCCGCGTCAAAGGTATCCCGCTCGTCGGCGGCAAGCAGTGGGCGCACATCGGCCATGAAGTTGCGGTCATCGAGCTTCTCGAACATGCGCTGTTCGGCCTGCGCCCTGGAAATAGTGGTGTCGGTCGCGGCCAGGTAACGGCCAAAAAGAACGACGACTTTTTGGACGTCGAGGCCCTCGAAGACTGTCAGGGCATGCGAAAGATCGATCAGGTCTCGGCCCTTTTTGCGTTGGAGTAGCGCGCGGAGCTTGGTGGCCAGCAGTTCCTCGTCCGAGAATATCGGGATGTCGGCCGCGCCCGAGAACCATGGGTTCTCGACCTTGAAGGCACGCAATCGAATCGGATCGTACGCTTCCCGCTCGCGCGTGTTGATTTCGATCTTGAGCCGGATGGGCGCCTTGTCCTCTCCCTCGATCACATATCTGAACTTTGGCGCGACCGGGCTTTGATCGAACTTTGGCTGCCCCAGCCACGGATCAAGAACGTCATGCACGCGGTCGAGGACCGGACGAATGGGGCCGCCGGTGGTGCGGACCAGGTCGATATCCTCCGAATAGCGTAGCGGCTTTGGGAAATGCAGCTTGTTGAGCGCCGTGCCGCCGCGAAACCGCAGCTCCTCGGCAAGGAAGGGATCGCCAAATAGAGCAACGAGCGCACGGCTGATTATGAGGTCCTGTTCGACCTGCCGCTGTTCCGCCCACGGCGCCTGTTGAGACCAGGCGATGATATTCAGCGCCGGAATCATTCGTCGATCTCCGGCAGGCGCTGCGCCACGACCCGCCAGCGGGTGTTTCTCTCGGCGGGTTCGCCGTCCATGGATACGATCTTATCCTTGCGCCGCGCGGGATCGAGCTTCACCCATGGGGCGGCAGATTGCTTGAATAGCTGCTGGTGGAGAGATTCCACCGCCTTTTCATATCCGAGGTGATCTAAAAGGTAGCCGAGCCGCTGAACGGTCGCCCGCTCGAAATGCTCAGCGATGGCTGCGAGCTTCTCTCCGTCAATCTTGTCGCCAAGATCGGAAAGCACAGTGGCCACGGCGTCGATGCCGCCCGACGCGTGCGCGTAGCGGATTAGATCAAGACAGGTGAGTTCGACCGACGACACCGCCATGCTGCCGGTATCGGTTTTCCGGCGCTCGACGGCGGAGAGGACAGGCTCAATCACCTTGCGGAAATAGAACACGATGTAGGATCGCCCCGCGCGGATTTTGGGAAGCTGCCTGTCCGTTACGACCTGAAACTCCATGACCGCATGGTGTGTCGCGCCATGCAACTCGGCCGCTTTGAGCAGGCCGACGTAGTACGGCCTGCCCTCATGACGCATCAGGTCGTCGATATACCAGCTTGGCGGCGGAGCTTCCCAGGACAGGAACTGAGGAGGCACCACCACGTAAAAGCCGTGGCGAGGATTAAGCAGCATGCGCTTTTGCTGGAGCCGGGCGGCGCCTTTCAGGAAGGCGGCACCGGAAAGCCGGGTGGCCTCCAGTGCTTCCCCGCGTGTGAACGACACGCGCCCACCCGCCTGTAGGCGGTTGAGATAGTCAGGAAGGCTAGTGCGGCTATTTAGCATCGCATTAGAATCTAGCCCGCAAACGTCTATTTTTCAATATGACGCATCAAACGTCCTAGCGTCATATTGAACAATTGCCGCCTTTTGTCCCCAATGCAATATGATGCTGCGGCGCAATCCACGCTCAGTGTGTTGCGATAATGTCTATGCTGGGCTGACCAACACCAGGCGCACCAATATGGCCTTCGACCCAGCGGCTCACGCCGAATGGCTTTGCCCCCACCTCAGGGTAGTCAAACCCGAAGGCTCCGGCCCCTTCCCGGTTGTTGTACAGATGCACGGCTGCGGCGGCGTTCAGCCCTTGCAGGATCGCTATGCTCGGGCCGCGAGTGCCGCCGGCGTCGCGGCGGTGATCGTCGACTGTAGAGCGGCGTGCAAAAAGGACCCCCTTAGTGGGGTGATCG
>Ga0209611_10009393_pt1 | contig 14825 bp, 3 predicted proteins | sample S1TSphgellanicum_3_FD_187693 | JGI IMG/M metagenome (GOLD analysis project Ga0209611, IMG submission 187693) | Host-associated microbial communities from peat moss isolated from Minnesota, USA - S1T2_Fc - Sphagnum magellanicum MG (SPAdes) (version 2) | ecosystem: Host-associated > Plants > Peat... | reverse complement strand
GTGGGTGAAAATCATTGGAACCAAATTAAAACTAGTTTCAACTTTCAAAATTAAAATTGGAATTAGGAATTTTTTTAATAAAAAATTGGACATGGAACTAAATTCTTGGTTTTGAATATGTGTGAAATCCAAATCAAAACAAAATTACATGCTTTATTAAAAAAAACTAAAATCAAGGATTAATCAGAGGTTGATTGACATTTAACATTCAATTTTGGTATGGGTTAATAAGAACTAGACCAAAATTAGATATGATTTTCATAATTAAAGTTGAGCAAATGATTTTTGAAAAATCAAACATGAAACTAGATTTTGGGTTCCATATATATGTGTAATTGAAACCAAAACTAAAACTCAAACAATTCTAATTTTTTTATAGAATTAAAGCTAAATGTTTATCATAAAAATAAATAACCAGCCAACAATGGTTTAGGCTTTATAATGTAAGAGTTATTGTATTTTGAATCACTTTGTCATTCAAAATTTAATCAAACCAAAATTAAGAATTCCAATGTCAATTATACAACAAAATTGGTCTACGGAGAATAGTTTTAGGTTCTATTGGGGTTTTGCTTTTGTGGATGACGTTTCCAAAAGATGAATCTAACATGGACTTTTTCAAAACCTGTTTATTTGTGAAAAAAATTGTCAATCTTTTTTTGTCACAATGCTTGAATGACATAATAAGCACCTCTTATTTTCTTGTGGATTGGTTCTTTATTCAACCTCAAGCTATTATCAAATAAAACTTCAAATTTGGGGACATCAAAACATTTAATGTTCATTTTTCCAAGATTCTTCCTTGGAAAGTTTTTTGCAAGAACTTAGCAACATGAAGTGCATTCAACAACATGTGCAATTATCATCATCATCATCATCATCATCAAAACAATTTCCTTTAATTCTTCTTCTAACTCTTTCTCAACATGGATTTTCATAAGATGGAAATGTAATGTTCATATGTAAAATGGAATCAAAGTTTCAATCTACTCTTGACAATTAAAGGTTTGTAATCTCAGTTTAATCAATTGCACATGAAAAAAAAAAAGTTCTGGCAACCAAAGAATCACTCAAAGACTTAGGATAATTGAAACCTTGAGTTTAAAGCAACATGGAAGAACAAAAAACAATGATTACCATTCTTGAGAAATAAAAGTGGCTAAAAACATGTCCTCTTGTGTCGTCCCAATTTGTATTATCTTCTTCACAACAGCATGATAACAAAAGCTAATGTTAAAACTTTTCCATTTCAATTTCTAACTTTCATTTTACTTTTCTTTTTATTGAATTTCTCCCCATGTCTTGCATGAAATTCTCATTGAGTATCTAGAGCCATTGTTCTTGCATATTGTACTTTGGGTACATTAAAATGTGATCATTCTTCATTTCTAAAGGCATTGGTGACCATTGTCACTTTTTTTGGGTTAGTTTTCAAAACTTTGCATGGTGGCAAAACACCCTCATCCAACACTTGTTATCAAAACTATTTTCAATGACATTACATATGTGTATTTCTTGCCTATACAATTATGCTTGCATACTTATTCTTTATTTCCAATGTGCTTATATTCAAAATTAGTCCCACCTTGGATCAACATTTTTAGCCATAAAAATTATTACAAATTTTGGTTATTACTTTTTTAATAAAACTTGGGTTGATATATGGTGTAAGCAACAATTTGATGAACAACTTTGGCAAGAGTAAAAAACTAAAGAGATTTTAGAATCACACCAAATGCAAGTGGCATTAAATAAGCTTTAAGTAATTTTGAGTCCTTTCAATCTTCCATTGGAATTTAATATTTACACATTACATTGTTGTTTTTTTTTGTTGAAATTTTCAATTTATTTAATTGTCAAAATTGTCCAAAAAATTTAACCTTTTAAATTTTTTGCAAAATTTTGGACATTTTTTATAGATGGTCTTGTTCAATTTTGTGGATTAATATTGCATACTCCTTTGTAGAAAAACAATGATGACAACAAATAGCTCAATTTCATGGGGGTAAATGATATTTTATGGAATATGAAAAAGGTGTGATTCTTTGACCCAAATTTGAGTTTTTCCAAATTGCACTTCTTTTCATTTTACACAAGATTCAAAACTACCATCTTTGTTTTTCTTATTTTAGTATTTAAGTGTGACTCCAAATGAATGAGCATTTTAAAAAAAACATTTCATTTTTTTTGTAATTATTTTGGTTTTTTTATCCTCATAATTGATTTGTGTGATAAGAATTTAAGGTACATGATATTATATTCTTTGTGACCAATTGTGATGATACATCACCCAATTATGTAAGGTGATATTCTTTTTGTTCCACTTGATCATAATCATCCCAATGTGGTTAATATATCATTTGGAAGTAAATTGGAACAATCTCAATATATTCACCATGTAAATGTGATTATATTTATGAAACAACGAAAACAGTAAAATAAGATAAAAAATTATTAACAAAGTTGGTCATTTTAAATTCAACGTAAACAATAAGATAAACTCATCAAACATTTTCCAACAAAAGCAAACTCTAATGTAATTATAATTTGGAACCCATGTTGTTTAAGGGTAACCTATAGTTTATTTAAAGTAAAATATTTTAACAATTTCAAAATTACATGAGGTAGTCAAACTACCACCTTGCATTGGTTTAGGGGGGTTAAGTCATTAATTTAGTTGCTTGTTTTAGAATTAAGACTAATGTAAAGTTATTTGTCACAAAATTAGGGTGTTAATGGATTATATTAAGAAAAAAAAACCATATTTCTAAAAAGGGATGAGGGAACCCCTTTGGCTTAAAGGATATTGGAATAATTTGGGCTCCCCATTCCTTCTCTACCACTTTTAAACGATGTTTTGGAAACTATTGTGTAAAAACAATATGTGTATGGTTTTTGGGTGTAACAAGCAAATAATTTTGGTTGAATTTTCTAAGTTTTGTGTGTGTATATTTTTTTCTTTTCATGACCTTAGCCTTGGGCTCATGACCAAAGTTGAGGCAAGGTAAGAAATGGGTTGGGAACAAGCTAAAGCAAGAAAAAGGCTTAAACACATTAAGGAAATGAAAAAAAACATTTCCAAAACTCCTAGAATGAGTTACCACTTTAGGAATTGGGAGTTTTAGAATGCCCCAAAATTTTAAAAAGGGAGTGTTGACACATGTGATTTGAACCTAAGTCAGTGCTTTTGTTATGTGAACAAAACCTAAATGGGAATTTAGATGAAGAAATGAACTAATAGATGAAAAAAAAGTATACATTGTTCAATTTTTTTTTTAATTATAACATTGAAAAACTCTTAGAACATAGATATCAAAAATGAATTCACATTCTCCATTTAGAATTATGAGCTAAGAATTATGGCCCAAATAAAAGGACAAAATTCAAATTGACAATTGGAACAATCTTGTTAAAAGCTACAACTTCATGTTATGGATGCTAATGTTATGGAGTTCATTCATTTGAATGTTCATTCATGACTTGTAATAAACTTGTACCTAACTTTTAATTTAGTTTCAATTCACTTTTAATTAGCTTCTAAATAAGTTTTAATTCATTTCTACTTAACACATAGTTCATTTTTAATTAATTTTTAGTTAAGTCTTAATTCACTTTTAGTTAATTATCATTTCACTTTTCATTAAATCTAAATTCACTCTTAATTGAATTTTAGTTCATTCATAGTTCACACATGGTGCACATGGGTGCACATGGGCCACATGTAGATTGGAAACATTTTGAGAAACTACTTTGAGGCAAATGCCCAAGGGGTATAAATAGAAGTACAATTCCCATTACCTTTAGTATATTCAACACCAATTTTTTTACGTTTCTTGTCATAACTTTGTTTTGTTTCTATTTTTTCATTGCAATAATTTTTTGTTAGATTCTTGTTTCACACTTGACATGTTTTTGTTCTTATTTGTTTTGTTTCACTATATGGGTTTGAAACTAGGCATGCCTCGTTTTCGTTTTGGTTAAAAGATCTTGTGGTCTTGGTTGTTTTTGTGCCCATGACACTTTGTACTTGGAAACTTTTTAATCAAAGCTCATACAATGAAATTATGAGCCCACAAATCACAAGATTCATACCTTGAAAATTTCAAAAGGACTACCACTTAAAAGTTTTAGGAAAAAAACATTTCAGTGTAGTCCCCATTGAAAGGTTTAAGGTATATTACAAGGAGGAGAATGATGGCTTCCTTTCAAATTTTAGGCCTTGTGAATGTAATGAATCAAAGACAAATCCATGGCCTCAAATTAGCCTCATTTTCATTAATCATGTATATTATGTAATTTGTGTAAGTGGCATGTTCATGAAGTGTTTTTGAACTTGACACTTCATCCTTATCCTCATTTTGAAACTTTCATGCATTTTTTCCCTTAAATGCATAAAGTTGAGTTTGCTTAAGTTTTTTTTCACTCTACTTTTTTTCCATTGTTGCCATTTGGAAATTCATTTCCCAAGCCTTTTGAAGAACTTATGGGTGTGTCACTTTGTAAAAAAGATGGTAATAATAGATGGGAGGAAGGCCAAAATATATTTTTTTAATCTTTAATAATTCCTAGTCAATATGATTATTGCTTTATGGTAAGGTGTAAAAATTGAAAATGGATTTTTAGATTCTTGAAAAACAAAAACAAAGGTCTTTACCCTATAGTCATTAAAATAATGGGTTTGAAAATACTAAAACAACCATTTGAATTCAAGATTTTTTTTTTAAAAATCCTTCTTTCTGAAGAAATTTCCATATTTTTGGACTATAAATATTTAAAACCAATGGGTATTTTTATGTTTGTGTTCATATTGTTTTTGCCAACAAATACCATTTAAGTTTTAAGTTTTAATTGTTGGGTCCCCCAACTATGTTATTTTTCTTTACATTATAAAAATAATGAATTACAAAAGGTGATTTCATAATTCTTAGACCTAAGGTGCAAAAGTTATTGAATTTTGAATAGATTTTGTCATTGAAAATTAAATAAAAAATCTAAAATTCAAATTTTAATGGAAATCAAGTTCCATACTTAAGTTTTAAAAGGTGTATTTTAAAATGGTGTTAACAAATTGTACATTATACAAAGAACTACAATTACTTATATTTTAAAAATACCTAGTTCAAGGAATTCATTATCCAAAAAATGTTTTTGGACATCTTTTTAACTATATATTATGGATGTTCAAATGAATAGTGATGGATGAATTTCATTCATTGTGGAAGAAAAATGGATGATGGTGGATGAATTTATTCAATGGATGGTGATGTATGAACTTATCCATTATATATGAAAATGGATGAATTTCATCCATGAATGATAAGTTAAATTGAATTTAATATTTTACTTTTAAATTGATTTGTAAAACCATAATGTATGGTTAACAACCAAAATTAACATAGGTTATAAGATGAAATTTTGTGACACATTGTCAAAATGAAGATGAAAAGCAAAAAAATTGAAATTTTCACGTCATCAAACATGTGTTATTTCAACATATAAAAACCATTAACCATTAAATTATTATTTTTGAAACAACATGTGTCCAATTATGTTTTCAACCTAGATTAACACCAATTAACATTGTTGGCATAATGAAGATTTTGGGTGGGTGACAATTTCATCTTGGAAAAATGTTTGGATGTGCCATTTTTCTAACCTTCATAACATTACATGACAAAATGCCCCAACTATATATTTCACATGCCAATTTTTTTTTCTATTTCTCTCTCTTTTGAACATACTAAATGTTTTACATTGTTTCTTGACTACTATTTTTGTTTTCTTTTCATTTATTTTTTAATTGTCATAGAAGGTTTGCAAGCTTAATAAACTTCCATGTTGGTTCAATTAGGATGTTCCTTGTAAATGGAATTTGAAAAGAATGAATTTATTATAGTAAAATGTAGATAATATTGTCATTGATTAGATGATTGGGATGCAATTTTTAAAATGTTAGAATCTTTTTATGAAACCTTCAATTTGGCTTTAGTTTGAGGCCTTTTTGGAATTTATTACTATGAATGAGCAAGAATTTAGTTTCACATTATCAATTAAATGTTATCATTTGAAGAAACAAATGGAAAAATCAAACTTTTTCAAGTAAATTATCCCCAATTCATTATATATCAAAATACAAACATGTGTTGAACAAATTTCAACACACAAACCCTTTGTAGACATGACATTAATTACACACAATGTGAATTTGGAGCGAGTTTTCATGATGTCATGAATATTGAAAAAATTGTTATACATATTAATTAACAATCAAAACATAATTATTTATTCAAAATTTATGATTTTAGGTCAAAGAACCTAAACAAGAAAACATTGTGTTGACATGCAAAGGTGAATGCAAACTATAGTGGCTCACGTTTGGTGTCACGATGGCAATTTCCACATGGTGTTTTGTGTTTAAATGCTCATGGTGAATAATTTAATTTAAAATGATGACTCGTTTTAAGTTAACAACTTAATTATGAAGACATTTGCACATTTGCATTCATTATCAATAGTGAACTTTTGAAATAAAAAATATAGATTGGTCAATTGGTTGGATTGGTAAGAAATTCAAGAATTCATATTGAATTTCATTCAAAATTGTTTATAAGGACCAATAATGGGTTGAACAATAAATTGATCAAGTTAAGCATGAATTTGTTTTTAATCAAACCTTAACCAAATGGTAGTTATGAACTTTTGAAAGGTCAAAACTGAACCTTATTATCAAAAATCCTTTTGAAATTAATTTTTTTGTGTTTGCCAAAAAAATTATGCTTAATGGGTACATAATTGAAATATTGTAGTGGGCTTTTACTTTTATGGACTTCATGGGTGTTTCTTTTAGGATTTCTAAAGTGATTTCACCATACCAGATAACAACATTTTTCAATATGGGTTTTCACCTAGTTTTAAGAGTTGATATACCCTTAATTATCTAACATGATAAATACATACTTTATTTGTCTTGTAATTTTTTAACTACCCTTTTAATTGCCCTAACCAATTTGAAAATACATCAAACTTACCATTTTTTTATTTTACTTGGTTAATAAGTAATTGAGGTTTACCTTTATCTAGGTAAGGCATTTATTTTAAAATTAATAAATAAAAGGTATATGCCAAATTCATTAAATAAGTTATAACATATATGCATTTCCATATTTTGCAATGTTGATGGATTTGTTTGAATTATGGTGACTAACTACTAAATGTATTTGATTTTGTCATTTTACTTTTATTCATGAAAATAATTATCGTGAACAATTTTTTAATCATACATTCTTGGAACCCTTTTAGATTTGACTACCATTTGACATTATTAAAAAAATGCTTTGAACATATTTTGAATGCCATTGATTGATTTGATGATTTTTTGTTAATTTTTTGATACCCACATATTTGAAATTTCATGCGTTCATGTTTACAATGCTAATTGCATAAGTAAATGTCTTTATTATCTTTGAAATGTGCCATACTTGTGCAAATATTTCTTTTACCCTACATTTACCCACTTATATACATACACATGGTAGGTATAGGATAAATAATTTAACAATGAAATTCATGAACCCCTACCCTTATTTTGCAAATATGGTAAATGTTCTTCATTTTTTTTACCCTTAACTTGATTGATTATTTTGCAATGCTTTTAAACCCCACCAACATTTGATTTGGATTTTTAAAAAAATAGGTTTTTCTTATTTATATGTATTTTGAAATTTTGTATTTACCATCATGTGGTTGATATATTTACCCAACATTGGTTTACTAAAATTATTTGAGTAAAAGATTTTTGAACATTAAAAAACCTTGTTATATTATGATAATTTTTTTGTAATTTTTCAAATTTTTGACTATTCATTTCTTTTAAGGTGGATTATGTAAATATGGAATTGTGAATTAAAACTAGTATTGGCCCATTTTAAGTTTTTAACCGGGTTTGGGTTTGGGTCCAACTTTCAAAAATTAATTGGAGGATATGGCTCTATGGGAGAAGTCTCACCATAAAACTAACCTTTAGTTAAAATTTTGGTACCCCTAAGATATAAACTTGGATCTAATCTAGATAAAGGCAAGGTCAATTATATTTGACTTTAAAGCTAGCTAACAATTATGGTGATCTTGACAAGGTTTACATCTCATTTCAAGTAGGGTCTAGGGTCCTAAGTTTAAGTAAGGTTTATATTGTGCTTGCATAATGTAAGATTGGGTGTAATTTGTTTTTATTTTTTTCTCTTCCCTAGTTTGGAAGTTTTTAATTCCTAAACTCTAATGGATTAGGAGTTTTTGAAAGTTGAAAACAATTGAAAAGCTTGTGTTAATGGGTTTTTTGGACAAATGTTATGCAAGTATTAAAAAATCAACTACAAATACTTGTTGATTATCAACTTGGTTATACTCATTTATTTGGTGGGGGCAAAATTTTTTGGATTTGGTATAAAAGTTTGGTTCTTAATTTTCTTGAAATTCTCAAAAACCTGCCTTTCTAATCATAAAGTTTTTGTTGGTTGTTTAATGAAAAATGTTGGTCGTTTGATGTTTTTGAAATGTTCATAACTGATATTTCTCTAATTTTAATCATTCTTCAAAAAACCATAATTGATGGTTCTTTGATTTTGAAAATTTTAAATGACCACTATTGTTCATTGTTTTCAAAATCCAATAAATGCATAACATTAATTTGGAACTATTTATTAATCTTCTTTATAATTCTAAACATGTGATGAATGATGGTTTTTGTGTGTGACATGTCGATATTCTTTTTGGTTATGGTGGTAAAACTTTAAATATGGAAGGTGAAGCAAAGTCACCATGTGATTAACACACCTTTAAATATTTCAAATGGTATTGGAGGTAAAAAACTTGCTAATTTTCAAGTTTTTAATCCAATGTAAACCCTTGGTGCGTTCCTTAACTTTTAAGAAAGAAAAGCAATGGGGTCAAAAGCTATGGGATGGACTTATGACAAACTCACAAATAAGAAATCAAACTGTGATCAATGTTTGCACAAACCAAAAAAGAGGGCAATTAATGCAAGTTGGACCTAAAGTGATGCATGGATGAACTATTGACAACAATTTTCACATAATTCACCATAGCTTAGACTTGGAGAAGAATCACCACCTCCTCTCCTATAGTTTCCTTTATGACTAATGATAAGGCCATTTCAAAGTGGATAATTTCAATTTTGCCTAAGTTATAATTTTCATAATTTGCAAGTTCATAATTTTTGCATACAAGTTTCAATTAAAGAGTTTTCACAAGAAATTTTATAGCATTTGAAGAGCCCTTTTCAATGGCATATTACATGTTCAATTCAAAATTCATTTGATTTTTTTTTTTTGGGTTTTAATGGCTAAAAATCAAGTTACCAATTTGACTTTTGGCTTTTTTTCTTGCCATAATTTTAAACTCACACCTCCAAATAGATAATATGAACTTACTTTTGATATTTATGCTTCAAGAAATTTTCACTGGTATATTGAAAACCCAATCTGAACTATTTTTATTACTTGAATTTTTGTGCACAAGACTTGAACTCCCAAAATGGGAAAAACCACTTGGGAATGTAGGGATTCAATATGCCACACTTTGTGGGAATATGTTTGAATCTTGGGTTGTTTTCATAGGTTGCCCTTTTTCTTTTGCCTTATCATTGGTTGTTAGCCCAAAATTAAAGTTGTGACCAATGTGGGGTAGGTATTTTTAAAAAAGTAGTCAAGTTCAATTTCCACAAAAAAGAAAATTCTTAAAATTGTTCAAGCCCAGTTATGTTCAATTTTCAATTTTTAAGAACCATCCAGATTTTGGTTTCAAAAAATTTAATAGGGCAGATATGGGGTTGGGCCTAGGGTTTGGAGATTATTGCAATCAAATATATGCCATGGTTATTTGGCAATACCCCTTGTACATTTATGACCCATAATTTTTTAAAAATTGGGTTTTTTGACAAATACCAATTTGGGTATATTTTTGAATTTTGGGGATTCTTTGATTGAACCCAAGTTCTTTGGGGTTTTTTTAATAGAAACTATGAGGTGATTTAGGCAACTTTCTAGGTCGCACATTAACAAAATTTTGCCCAATTTTTTTTCCATCATTTGGGTATTGATTGCAATTAAGCTAATTGTTTTTTTTTTAAACCATGTATTTTATTAGGTGTTAGGTATGATTATGAAAGTGACCCAATTATTACACAAATACATGTCTATGCATTTTTTTGTGGGTCAATTACAATTATCATTATAAAAAATTTATGTGTTGAATGCAGAGGTGGGGGAAGGCCTATGAATTTAAAAATAATTGGGAATGGTTTGAGTTGTGGGTCTTTGTGAAATTCACCTCCAACTAATATATATATACTTGTTCAAATACCTAGCATGTTTTTTTGTCAAAACTTCATACCCACCCCACATTGGTTATGATAATGATGGTTTTATCCATGTGGAGTTTTGAAAATGGGAAGGAAATTAAGAGGTTTTTTTTTTTCTTAGGAAAATGGTCTATTGAAAGGAAATTAATGTTTTTTTTTAAATTTAAAAAATGGTTTAAATAAAGGGGAGGTGGAACCATTTTATGACATGTGCACATGAATATCTTATTTCTTATAGAAAACTTGAACCCCACTAGAAGAAATTTTGTATTATGCAACCATTCAATTTGTAACTAAATGTCATTTATAACTATGTTTTGTCATTTTACAATTAATCACCATCCATTTCAATCTATTTTTTTCTTGTGACTATTAGGTTTTACATTATTTTATGATGATTAAATTTTTAAGTTTTTCATTCAAGAAGGGGCTTCTATGTTCAATTAGTTACAAAAATAATCATAACTTGGTTACTTCTATGTGATGTACATATATCTTTGATATATATTAAAGTATTTAAAAATATATTAGGGGTATATTTATATATTCAGAAATATAATTACATTATATTTAGGGCATATTCAATATACATTTTGCATATATTGTGGTTATGTGGACTAAACAAGTTGACAAGTAAATAGTTGAATAGATAGGTAAGTAAAATAACCTACTATTAGTTCATAGTAATAATTATAGTAATAATAAACTAAGAATTTATTATTGATATTAAAAATATTTATTAGTAATAATTAATAATTAAACTAAAGGCTTTTTTTTAATTTTGTTTCGGCCCTATATTATTAATTATTGAAATTTATTAATATCCAATAATTTAAATATATTGTGCTATTATTCGTTAGTTACTTAATTAATGCTAATGAATTTTTGGCTAGATAATTAATAAAAATTTATTAAAATAATTAATAAATATTATTTAAATATAAAATACTTATTATTTTATTATTCAAGTATTATTTAATTAATAAAAATGAAATAATTTAGTATTAGTAGAAATCAATAATTATTAATTTATTGTAATATGAAATTATCAAATATTTTAAAATTTTACTGAAAATAATGAATAATTACAGTAACTTATTATTATTATTAATAACATACTGATTATTCTTTATTTTAATTAATTAATTAAATTTACTATTATTTAATAATTGAGTACTTTATGTAATAATCATAATAGTTTATGCTATTACCAATTACTACCTAATTAGTAGGTGGTAATAAATAGTAAGTGCGTTGGTAAGCAATTATTCAATGGTTTGTTAATCAATTCTTTTTAATTATTTAGTTAGTTAGTAAATTATTCATGAGATATATAGTTTACAAACTTGAAAAAAAAGACAAAGGATCATGCCAATTTGTCCCATTAGTTGCAAATGGAACCAAATTTAGTCACACCATTGAAGTCTCAAGATAGTCTTCATGGTATACATAGGTGTATTAGGAAAGTTTTGAAAGGTATGTGTACTTTTGTTAAGTTCTATTAGGGGTATAATGGGGTATGTTTGCGTTTTTATTTTTTATTTTCTTATTTAATTTACAAAATTGAGAAGGAGGACAAAAGACAAGTGATAAATTTTTTAATTACAACTTAGTTTGCAACTATGTTGCAATTTCAATTTTTATGCCATATGTTTTGTCCTCCACTTTCATTTTGAGAGCTATATAATGAGGATGCTTTGTTTTACACCTTCACATAAAAAATACATGCATATATAACTGCTAACAAAGTTTTGATGGTTTTGTTATTTCAAAAGTCAAAAACTAGTTGTTATTAACAGAATCAAATATGCACCCAACATCACTTTGGTCGTTAGATTCATTTGATATGTGAGCTACATGATTGCAACATGGATTGCCATGCTTTGTTATATTTTGTGTATTAAAAACATGTATGAAAAAATTAATCATTAATTCTAAAATTCATTACACTAGTGATAGTATGCGTGTATCTTGATTTTTTTAATGAAATGGAAATAAAGAATGGAGTTCTTTGTTTTTTCAGTATGGTTTATAAAAGTTCCACAACAACATACTAGAACCATTCAATCATAATATTCAACCATTGTTTTTGGAACAAAATAGTACAAGTGGTTAGGGTCCATTCTCTTTTTTAGGAGTTGTTAAAACTATAAACACTATTTAGATTTGGAGATTTTATGGTTCCAAAATTAATGCATTGATCAAATCTTATAAAGTTTTGCATTCACATATTCATTACATATTATGTTGTTAAAAATCCAAACTAAGAAATCATAATAACAAAAATATGAGATACAAAAACACAAAAATTGTTTGTTGCTAGTGTTTTCAATGCTTAAGGGACTAAATGTTTTTGACATATTTATGAAAATGTTTTAAAATACATCTTTATACAATAATATATTGTAACATTTTTTTGGGTTAGAAGGATTTTTTAATATGTTTTTGCTAACTTGTAAATAATGATTTGAAAATTATTTACTTTGAATGACCAAGCACGCTACGTCACATCAACTTGACTAATTAATTAAACCACTATGTATAAAAACTTTTTGAAATTGACACTTATATTCTTTAATAAAAACAATACACCCATCGACAAGCTATCAATAGTACCCCAATCAAACCAAGTTGCAAATGACACAATAGGTTTGAACCCCAAACCTTTGTAGTAGCAAACAAAGGGTTCACGTCCCACTAATCCATCACCCCCAAGGGCCATATTCAACCATCTTGGACAACACATGTTTAAACCTTGGTTTTTTAACAAAGTATGGAAACAATTAATTGCCACTTAGACATTTAGGTTTAGGGTTTAGGGTTCAAAGATGTATAGAGATAATATAGAGGGAAAAAAATTGTTGTGTTTGGAGAGATGGTGGTGTGCATGTGTCTATTGTGCAGATGATGAAGACAAAGTTGATGGTGATGGGCATGTGTTTATTGTGCAGTTGATGTTCAAGAGTACATGGGGGGGGTGTGGAGGGAAGGGAAGGATAAAAACCCTGCAAATTGGTGCTGCTTTTGATGCTCATTTATGTTCACAACGATTGGATTCCACAAGACCTTTGATAAATTGTTCCACTCCTAATAGCAATAAGAGCTTTGTTGGCCTAAGGCAAGGACATTGGGTTTAGATTTATTATAGAGTATAGTAACTTAAGGGATTTTGGCTCCTAAGTAATAGATCTATTTTTATATGAGGATTTTTGAAAGATGATATTTTGGCTTGTGTTGGAACTTGAGATTAGTTATAACAGAGTTATAATATCTTGAAGGATTTTGGTTTCTTTTAGAGGATTTTTTGAAGATTAGGTATATTTTTGCATGATGAAATATTTGAGTTTCCATAATTCTTCTTTTTGCCTTAAGATACTTTTTTTATTGTAAATTGCAAGGCCATAGTGTGACACACCCCTTCTTGTACTTGGTATGTAAACAAGTACCCAACCAAAAAAAAACACAAGGCTGCAAAAGCTGGCTGCCTGAACCTGTTAACAATTTGTGAAGGAGAATTGGTTTGCAGCAAAACCCCCCTTTGACCAGAGTGAACCAGGACACAACCAGGGATGGATGGTGGGTTCCAAGCTCTAGTACCCTATCTCACCATGGTGGTCAGCTCTGTTGCTGTTTTTCACTACCTACCTAATACCTACTAACAACCCATTAGCCCTTAACTATGTATTAACTATTTACTACATTCATCTAAGTACTAGTAGTAACCACCTTTTGTCTTACCTACCTACCTACCTTGAACCCTATTTTTCACAAGATAGGTTAGTAAGGTGGGTGAGGTTCTTAGTTCTTACCCTAGTGCAAAGCATTTACCTACATGCATCTTCTTGCCTTCTAAGTACCTACTAGTCAGCTATTTTGTCCTACCTATCTAGAGAGAACCCCATGTTGGGGTGGGGGTGGGTGGGGGTGGGTGGGGAGATGTACCCCCTTTCACACTGATAACTACCTAATTGGCCCCAAGGTGAAATCCAAAGTCAATTCTGTCTTCCCCTGCACTCTTGGCTGGCTAGAGAAACTTAACTGAAGCTTGCCTGACTCTCTAGTACAACAAGGGGTGTGTCACAGTGTGGCCTTGCCATTTAATATGAAAAAGTATATTAAGGCAAAAGAAGAATTATGCAAATTCAAATATTTCATCATCCAAAAATATAATCTTTCAAAAAATCCTCTAAAAGAAACCAAAGTCCTTCAAGATATTATTATAACTCTATTATAACTAATCTCAAGTTTCAACACAAGCCAAAATATATCCTCATATAAAAATAGACCTATTATTATTATTATTATTATTATTATTACCTAGGGGCCTATAAAAATCCCTTAAGCTACTATACTCTATAATGAATCTAAACACAATATCCTTAAGGGCCTTGGTATGTAGGCAAGGCCGACAAAAACAATTTGATGTAGGGTGGTAGTACAGCCCATCTGA
>Ga0209611_10009392_pt1 | contig 14826 bp, 6 predicted proteins | sample S1TSphgellanicum_3_FD_187693 | JGI IMG/M metagenome (GOLD analysis project Ga0209611, IMG submission 187693) | Host-associated microbial communities from peat moss isolated from Minnesota, USA - S1T2_Fc - Sphagnum magellanicum MG (SPAdes) (version 2) | ecosystem: Host-associated > Plants > Peat... | reverse complement strand
CTAGTTTCCAATTTGGTACAAAGGCAACTGGCACCCACAGGGCTCTTAATGGGCATAGTTTCCAAGTTGGTACGAAGGCCCACTGAATGCAACATTTTCCCACAGGGACACACAACGACTTCAATTCAGCGCTCTAATTGCACTCATTTCCTTTGCAACTGACACAGTCTTGAAGTGGTCCCAGTGCTCTGCATCCTCCTTAAGTACCTACCAACACTGAGAGTAGCCCAATTTTGACTCTTGGAATTTTAACCTTTGAACGATATCAAATACTTCAAGGACAAATCTGGTGAAAGTCCAATGTGGTAAACTTCAGGGTTCAAACTGGTTTTGTGGAGATGCAAATTTGCATGTAAAAAGTTTTATTTCTTGAGATTGTGGTGCTTAAATTTGCATTCAACTCTTTCAACTCCCCATATAGATTTTGGAAGAATGCAATCCTGAGCTAGTAAATTCCAATGTCAAAAAGTTAATAGTGAAAATAATATTGGATACCAAGGTGAGCATATTGGTGACAGTAGTTAGGTTTTAGAGGCCATTTGCTGTGGTCCCACCAACTTCCTGTTGGTATAGGTAACATGAAACCCTGGGGGATGTTAAATACTCCCATAGAAATTTTGCAGGCGTCAACGCAGGACATTGCGTGTTCTCATTTCTTGTAGTGCAGTGTTCTCCATAGTGAACACTTGTCCTTCTCTTAGACCATCAAGAAAACACTTGTCCCCCATGATCTGCTGTAGAAATCCTAAGGAGTCGAACCCTGCACTTGTCAAAATCAGAAACTAGACAGTACCGATAGGCTAGTTCCATCCCATCAATAAACGTTGACTGTATTCTTTATTTGAATAAGCTTTTGCAGGACGTCAGTCAAACCCTGCGCCAGGACTTTGAGGGCATCACACTGACACCAGGAGAGTTCGTATGGGGTTTAACGTCCTGCCAAAACCCTCTCCCATCCAACCTTTTTTGTCCTCTTTACCACCTAACCCCGCTTGACCACTCTTCAGTACCCTTTTGTTTTTAGTCATTGGAGCAATGCCTTCCGAAAAACCGAGTATTCCTCATAAATGTCATTGGGGACTGGCTACTACCTAGAATCCTGACCCAGCTGGGTCAGTTCCCACCTTGCCGCATTAGTGGCAATGTCAACAGGCCCTGCACCACATGTGGGAACCGGCCCCCTATATGAAGTGTAAGTTAGTACAATGTGTTGACAGGACAGGCAGCAGGAACGGGCCTCACATTATAAGCCATAGCTGACACCCAGATGACATGCACCTAACACCGAGTGGGATTATTTGACCGAGTACCCACCAGCGCCCATCCTTTGGAAACCCCTGTATGATGGCGTTGTGGATGAACGAGAACTGAGTTACCATGATTCCAACTTGGTAACCTATCCCATAAATCCACTTCCTCCCCCCTTCCCCACCTAGGTAGCTACCTATGAAGTGGGCAAGCACCTTGGCAAGTAGGTAGGGAATGCAAGTGCAAAATTATGCAAGTGAGAAAGTAAGGTACTTGGTGGCAACTAGGTAGGTGAATGGTTAGTGCATAACTAACCACTGTGATTAGCTATGGTATAGGAACACAATGAAAACTTGTTTCCAATCCACACGCCATCCATTCTGCGTGGTGCGCTGGTGGCCGTTAGTTGAGTCTGGCCAAGTTGTACAAAGTGTAGACTGAGGGCAATATGGGCCTGGTTGATAGTAATAAGTATCAAGTACCATCAGCTCTGAACAAAGAAGAGGCCATGTGAACTAATTAAAGTAGGAACCAGCAAAGGACACTGGCCAGAATCTCTTTTACGGATTTCTCAATTGCAATATCCTACTAAAAGTCTTCCTTTCACTCTTGGACTATGGACCTCTTTTACCGATTTTTCATTTGCAAGATTGTATTAAAAGTCTTCCTTTCACCCCTGCGCTCCATAATTTCTTCATCAATTATATGTGATACCACTTGAACTACTGTAAAAACCCAGCTGCAAAAGAGCACGACCTGCCATGCCATTAACAATGGGCTAAACATTGACACTGGGTGCAATCAGCAAGCAGGAAACATCTGGATGTAAAACAAGAATCCTGACAATAATGGAGCTTGGACGGAACCAATAAAACACGTTTACAGATCAACCCTACATTGCCAACTGTATCCTCAATGATGAGATTGAAATCGACTACTTGTGTCCAAGACAGAGATGAATGAATGGTTGAGTGCGCACGGAATCGGTAAACGTGTACCTGCCGTCAGTGGTGGCACAATCCTTCTAGGAAGTTCTAGGGAAGGAGAAAACAAATAAGAAAGATATGTGAAAAGAAGAGTTTATGAAGAAATGGGAGGAAAGGAGTAAGAGAAGAGTGTGGAAATTTCAGGGAGATAGTGAAGAGGAAACGCATCCATATGTCGAGAGAGAAAACTATAGGAAAAATCAGGTTTTGTGAATTTGTGTTGTGATGGAGAAACTTTAGAACATGTGTGCTTTTGAGAGGGTAAAGGACTTCTAGCAGGTTTTAGGAGAGCAGAAAGGGAAGAGAAAACATATACAAGAGGAGTTAATGAATTGAATTTGAGTGATGGGAGATATGAGAAATTCCTTCTCTCACCATAAGAGACATGATGTTGATGTTTCACAAGGGCCACCAAAAAAAAGAAAACGAGATGTTATGCAGATCCCTGGTGTGATCAATACACCTCTAGTCGTGGGTGAAAACGCTCCTTCAAGCTCTAGACAAGACACCCATGTGGTGCGTCCTCTTGATTTTATGATTGAACTTGTTTTGCACAACTCCTTTTCTCGGGTTTTTTGAAGCTATATGTTGAAATTTGATATTAGTTTATGAACTTCCTTGTTGAGTACCGATAATTTTGCTTCCTTTTTCATTGCATCATTTAAATCAGCCAATATGAAATGAAGTGATATCAAAACAAACTCTTACATTTGGGATTCATTTTGCTATAACAAGTAAAATTGGTGAGAGGAAAATTTGTCAATTGGCATTGGCTATGTTCATATATAGAATGTGTAAAGATTGCAACATTTGATGTAGATTGTGAGGAACTCCAAAGTGGTTTAAATCCAACAACATAATTATCAAAAAATTCTCTTAGACATTATTCTTGTGATTGTGTCCTAATCGATTAAGAATTGCAATCCTTGGTGGCCAAAATTAGTGGAAAAAGTAGTGAAATGAAAATGAATTAAAATAATTAGGTGGTTTTAATTAAAGAACCCAAAATTTGAAGATTCCAATTTTTAACATCAGTTTTAAAATTTATTGGCTACTATTCCATCATACCATTATGTGATGATAGTCAATTATTGAATTATATTTTGTAACTTACTTTGCATGTAAATGATGTTCTTTTGTGACTCACTTGACTTTTTGAAAGAAAATTAACAAGCTTCAAAAAATTGTAAATATGGGAATGGAATCAAAATTTTAATTTAAATAATATTGCAAGATGAATATGGTATTGTTTAATTCATAGATTATTGTCTTGTTCTACTTTACATTTTTAATTAACTATATGTATTTTGTCAAATATTGTGATTGTACATTTCAGGAATCTTGCATTTTAAATTTTTTATGTATAATCAAATTATTTTCTAGACTTATTTGATGAATCTTGTTAACAGTTCTTTTCTTTTTTTTGCAGAAATATCAAGTGCATGATTTAAATCCTGATTACACTTCAAAAAACCCGAAATTGACCATAATTTTTTTCCATGGGATTGTTTATGGGATTGATGACAATTGGAAGCAAACATGGACAACACGCCCCATCGATGGTAAAGAAGAATGCATATGTTGGCCACAAATGTGGATCCCAAAGGATTTGAATGACAATGTCAAAATTTTGTCATTATCATATGATTCTAATGTTGTGGAAAGTGTCCACAATGATGTGACTGAAATTGGTCGAAACCTCATTCAAAGTTTGGTTATAGATTCAAGGTGTGACAATTTCTTTATTTATGGGCATTTTATTTTTCTTTGTGTGTTGCAATTAAAGATAATTGATTATATTTTGACATCTTTGAATAAATTGTTCACGTGGAACATTATTGTGGCACATTTAATCTTGCAATTTGGAACTTTCAAATCCATTGAAAAGAACATGAAATGCCACTTTGGTGTTAATTCTCATGTTGAAATGAATTATTAACAAAGTTTGTGTTCACATTATCAAGTCATGGGAATCCAATTTGGTTGTAATGACAATTTGTGACAAGAAATTTTTGAAGTTTCATATTTTTCACTTGAACCAAATTCCATTACCTATATAATTCATTGAATTTGAATCCACTTTGTACCTACATTTAATTTTAGAACAAATATATCTTATTTCCAATTTCCTACATTCTATTATTTGAGTTAGATTGTCAATGTAACACATAAAACTTTATCTAGACATTAACATTTGGAATTAAATGCCTACATGCTTGTGCATGGTAGCTTATTTACCCACATGTGATTGGAACAATTTATAGGTAAGCTTTTAAAAGAGAATGAAAAATGAAAAAAAAAACTTACAAACAAATATGTTATGGACTTATGGCTTAGGTTGTTGTGTTAATTGACAAATTACACCATATACAATATATGATATGACTATTTATAAATGTACATTACCATTAAAAATGTTGTTGATGTTTTTTTGGTGTATTTTGGTGTATTTTGTAGGTATAAAACTCTTTGGGACAGACCAGTGGCAATGGTTGCTTATAGTTTCGGAGGTCTGGTCCTCAAAAGCTTGGTGGTTGAAATGTATAAACATGTGTATCAAAGGCAAACAAATGATTTGGATGTTATAACACAAAATTGTTGTGAGAAATTTTTGAAAAATCTTAAAGGTGTGGTGTTTTATAGTGTACCACATGCCGGTGGTACCCCATATCTATCAAAATATTTCAAATGGCAATGTCGACAAATTGCCAAGGATACAACCCTGTCAAGTCTTTTGAAAAATATGGAATCTTTTGACCCAAATATGGAACGACTTTCAATAGATTTTAACAAATCTATTCGCGAAGACATCAACATTTATGCATTTGTTGAAGGATTACCTGTTGACAATGAATGGGTAAGATTTCATCTAAACATATTGACTATCCAACTAGGTTCAATACTTTAAGATTTTTTATGTTACAAAAACATGTGTTGGTTTAACTTTTGAATCTATTCATGTTAGTTTTGCAATTGGTCTTAAGTTTTCCCTTCTTTCTCCATGAATCCATTGCAACATGTATTCATAGTAAAATTGCAAATTCATTGTGAATAGAATTTCAATTGAAAGAAACACCTTTGTAGTTATATTTTAAATTCATTTGTAACAAGGTTAATTGAAGTTATGTTACAAATTTATTTGATTTATATAGTTTGAACATAAAATTTAAGTTATTGTTCCAATCATCATTTGATTACTACATTGCATTTGACAACTTGCATAGTAAGATAAATCCAATCATATCAAAGAGTTCTAATTAAAATAACTTTTGTACATGTATAGGGGATTTTAGTGCCAACGGCTTCAGCTATTCGATTATCGAACAATAACAATTGCAAAGTAGAAGATGCTAATCACTTGACAATTTGCAAGCCACCAACAAAGGACCATTTAAGTTATTCCAAATTATTGGATTGTTTGAAAAATTTTATGGAGGTAAATAACAATGGTTTTTATTTTTGGAATTATGTATGTTCATTTAATTTGATCGCAAACATTACATCATTTCACTTAAATTGGGTGCAAAATTTTTAGTGTATTATCCATTATTTGAAATAAATTTTATTTTTTGGGTGAACTTTGACAGGAAAAAAAAAAACCAACTATGCCACATTTACCATATTATGAAGTGGCATTGGAAGATAAAGCAAATGCCATAAATAGTTTATTACAAAAGGAATCTATTGTTGCATTGGTTGGAATGGGTGGGATTGGGAAGACCACTTTGAGTAAAAAAGTGTATCATTTGTATTACAACCAATATGAAAAATTTAGCTTCTTGGAGGATGTAAAATCAAAAGACATCAACGATGTCAAAAAAAAACTTCTACAAGATTTGTGTGATAGAGAGTTATGCAAGGATCAAGATGTTGATAAATACCTTGATGAAATCAAGCAATGCATGATATCAAAGAAAGTTTTAGTGGTTATGGATGATGTTGATATGACAAAGAACCTTGGAGCCTTGCAACTTCTTATTCACAAACATGGCAATAATGTAGATTGCAAGAGTAAAGTACTCATAAATTGCCGAAATTGGCAAGAATTGAAAAATCATGTAAAGGAGTCCGCAAAAGTAGACATGGCATTATTGGAGGAAGAACAAGCAAGGGAGCTTTTCATGTTCCATGCATTCAAACATGCAAATGGTGTGATAAATGATTTCAACAAAATTTCTATGGATATTATAAAAGCTTGTGGGGGCCTCCCTTTCAGCCTTGAAGTGTTGGGTTGTTATTTGTGTGATATTCGTGAATTGGACATATGGAAAGGTGCATTGGACGAATTGAAAGGTGGACGACCTATAACAGGGAGCTCTAATAATGATATGCTTTGGAAACCTTTGCGAATATCTTATGACCACTTGATTAAGACACATCAAGACATGTTTTTGGATATTGCTTGTTTTTTTGTCGGTTCCAAAAAAAAAATGTTTTGTCGAGTGTATTCGAATGGAGATGATTCATTGAGCCTTAAGCTTATATTACAAAACTTGAAAGATAGATCTTTAATCAAATGGGCAGAAGATGGTAACTTGTACATGCATGAACAATTACGAGACATGGGTCGAAATATCGCAATGGAAGTTACAATGAGTCAATTTATATGGAAACCAAATATATCTTTGCAAAAGAATCAGGTTTGAACAACACATGTTAATTCAATCCTATGGTATATATATTTTGTTAAAATTCCAAATGAAACCATAAGTTTTAATTTTAATTAAGGGATTGTAATATTTTTCATTAAAAAATGGCATTTGAATGAAAGTTTATTTTTATTGATGTTGACAATTGTTTGTAATTTGTTTGATGTGATAGGTGGTGAAAGATTTAGAAGGAATTTCTTTTAAAGAATGTGAAATTTTGCCTTCATTTTTCAAAAATGGCTCAAAGGAATTTGACAACCTTAGGTTGCTTGACCTAACAAAAGCTTCACCAAATACCGTGGAAAATTTCATCCAAGGTCGAGATTTGAATAACCTTCGATGGTTGTGTCTCCAAGAATGCATGATCCAAAAGTTGCCAAATAATTTGTTTAATTGTTATAACTTACGAGTACTCCATTTAACGAAATGTAGTCGTCTACAATTGTCTTTTCATATTTTAAGCCATGGCCTTAATATGTCAATATCTACTAATATGAAAGAATTATCTACATCTATTGGCAAATTGAATGCACTCTTAGAACTTAATCTATCGGAGTGTCTGAGTTTGCAAGAATTACCTACATCTATTGGCCAATTGATTACACTTCAAGAGCTTAATTTATTGGGGTGTTTAAATTTACGAAACTTGCCTACATCTATTGGTCAATTGAGTGCACTCCAAAACCTTGATTTGAAGCATTGTTCGAGCTTGCAAAAATTACCTACATCTATTGGCCAATTGAGTGCACTCCAAAACCTTCATTTTAGGTTTTGTTCGATGTTGCAAGAATTACCTATATCTATTGGGCAATTGAGTGCACTCCAAAACCTTGATTTGTCATGGTGTTCCAAGTTGCAAGAATTACCTACATCTATTGGGCAATTGAGTGCACTCCAAAACCTTGATTTATCATGGTGTTGGGGTTTGCAAGAATTACCTACATCTATTGGGCAATTGAGTGCACTCCAAAACCTTCATTTGTCAAGTTGTTCGGGCTTGCAAAAATTACCTACATCTATTGGCCAATTGAGTGCACTCCAAAACTTTCATTTGAATTCATGTTCAAGCTTGCAAGAATTACCTAGATCTATTGGGCAATTGAGTGCACTCCAAAACCTTCATTTGTCAGTGTGTTGGGATTTGCAAAAACTACCTAGATCTATTGGGCAATTGAGTGCACTCCAAAACCTTCATTTTAAGAATTGTTGGGGTTTGCAACAATTACCTATATCTATCGGGCAATTGAGTGCACTCCAAAACCTTGATTTGGGGGGATGTTGCAATTTGGAAGAATTACCTACTTTTATTAACCAATTGACTGCACTCCAAAACCTTGATTTGAGGGGATGTGTCAATTTGGAAGAATTACCTACATCTATTGACCGATTGACTGCACTCCAGAACCTTGATTTATCATGTTGTTCGAAGTTGCAAGAATTACCTACATCTATTGGGCAATTGAGTGCATTCCAAAACCTTCATTTGAAGGATTGTTCGAGCTTGCAAAAATTACCTACATCTATTGGGCAATTGAGTGCACTCCAAAACCTTCATTTGAAGGATTGTTCGAGCTTGCAAGAATTACCTACATCTATTGGGCAATTGAGTGCACTCCAAAACCTTCATTTGAACAATTGTTCGAGCTTGCAAGAATTACCTACATCTATTGGGCAATTGAGTGCACTCCAAAACCTTCATTTGTCAAATTGTTGGGGTTTGCAAGAATTACCTACATCTATTGGCCAATTAAGTGCACTCCAAAACCTTGATTTGTCATGGTGTTTGATATTACAAAAACTACCTAGATCTATTGGGCAATTGAGTGCACTCCAAAACCTTCATTTGAACGATTGTTGGAGCTTGCAAGAATTACCTACATCTATTGGGCAATTGAGTGCATTCCAAAACCTTCATTTGAACGATTGTTCGAACTTGCAAGAATTACCTACATCTATTGGCCAATTGAGTGCACTCCAAAACCTTCATTTGAACGATTGTTCGAACTTGCAAGAATTACCTACATCTATTGGCCAATTGAGTGCACTCCAAAATCTTCATTTGAACAATTGTTCGAGCTTGCAAGAATTACCTACATCTATTGGGCAATTGAGTGCACTCCAAAACCTTCATTTGTCATGGTGTTTGAAGTTGCAAAAACTACCTACATTTATTGGGCAATTGAGTGCACTCCAAAACCTTCATTTGTCAAATTGTTGGGGTTTGCAAGAATTATTTACATCTATTGGCCAATTAAATGCACTCCAAAACCTTGATTTGTCATGGTGTTTGATGTTACAAAAACTACCTAGATCTATTGGGCAATTGAGTGCACTCCAAAACCTTCATTTGAACGATTGTTCGAACTTGCAAGAATTACCTACATCTATTGGGCAATTGAGTGCACTCCAAAACCTTCATTTCAAGAATTGTTGGAACTTGCAAGAATTACCTATATCAATTGGGCAATTGACTGCACTCCAAAATCTTGATTTGTGGGGATGTTCAAGTTTGGAAGAATTACCTACATCTATTGGGCAATTGAGTGCACTCCAAAACCTTGATTTGTCATGGTGTTCGAAGTTACAAAAACTACCTAGATCTATCGGGCAATTGAATGCACTCCAAAACCTTGATTTGTCACAGTGTTCGAAGTTGCAAAAACTACCTAGATCTTTTGGGCAATTGAGTGCACTCCAAAACCTTGATTTATCATGGTGTTCGAAGTTGCAAAAATTACCTAGATCTTTTGGGCAATTGAGTGCACTCCAAAACCTTGATTTATCATGGTGTTCAAAGTTGCAAAAACTACCTAGATCTATTGCGCAATTGAGTGCACTCCAAAAACTTCTTTTCAAGAATTGTTCAAGCTTGCAAGAATACCTACATCTATTGGGCAATTGAGTGCACTCCAAAACTTTCAGTTGTTGAATTGTTCGGGTGTGCAAGAATTACCTACATCTATTGGGTAATTGAGTGCATTCTAAAACCTTAATTTGTTGAATTGTTTGAGGTTGGAAAAATTACCTACATATATTGGCCAATTTAGTGCACTACAAAACTTTAATTTGTGCAAGTGTTCAAGCTTGTAAAAATTATGTACATCTATTAGTCGATTGAATGCACTCCAAAACTTTCATTTGTTAGGGTGTTCGAACTTGTAAAAATTACCCATGTATATTGGTTGATTTAATGCATTCCAAACCTTCATTTGTCGAGATGTTTGAATTAACAAAAATTACCTACAATTCTTGGGGAATTGAATGTATGTTAAGAGCTTAAGTTGTTGATTAAATGTAGATTATAATGTGTAAGATTTTAAGTAAAACCAAAATTATATATTGTGTCAATAAGATTTCATTCATTTTGAATTATTTTACAAATCACATAGAAATGATTTAGGTTTGAAAACTATTTTAAAATAAATAAATCATGAGTTTTTAATTGATTCATAATTGTACTTTTATATTGTAATGTACACAAATAAATTATAAAGGTTTAAAAATACCCTTGCATTACAACATCTTTTTATTAATTTTGAAAATCCAATTTATTGTTATCAAATGATTAAAAATATATTTAGCCAAGAACATTTTACAATCTCAAAAATTCATAATCGTCAACATTATTGTAACATAATGTAATAATGAACAAAAGTTTAAATTCATATGATTGATCTCCATGATTTTAAGAAATTTGGAAAGCTTTGATGGGGGAAATTTGTTTTTAATAGTTCCCGTTTTATATAGGTAAAATTTCATGGACAAAATTTCATTAAAATTGGTACTTTGCAATTAAGTTATTATAATTAGGATTATTTTTTAAAATGGTATTGGGGTTAAAAAATATTGATTTAAAATTTTTGTATCCAAATGTAAACTTAAAATGTTTTAACCTTCACAAAACACATTAGAATTCCAAGATGTGATTGATTTGTAAATATATAATAAATAATACAAATTAAAACAAATTAGTACATGTTTGAAACATGAAATATTCATATTTGAAAAATGCATCAAAATTCAAACTTGAAAGAAATCATCAAGTTTTTCTCTTTATAATGTATTATTTGATTAATGATCAAAGTACATTGAAATGATAAATTTTTCAAAGTTTCAAAAAATTTCAATTTGAACAAGTTATGAATCTAACAAAATTTTAAGCTCATTATTTATATATATAAATATCAATTAGTTGAAGAATATTCAAAGATCTTGTGCAGGGCTTGGTGTAAGTGCATAGTTGTCTCTTTGTCCAATGATCCTTTTTTCGGGTTGGTTTAATTTTTTTTCTTCACTAGGTTACATATTCAATTTGGTTTTTTCATTTTTTAACTTTTGGTTTGTGACATTGCATCCCGGGAGACATTTAATATAAAGTATGTTACATATTCAGTTTGCTTTTTCCATCTTTATAATCTTTGGTTTATGACATTGCATCTTGGGGGGACACTTAATATAAAGTTTGGGATCTATGTATGTCAAATGACTATGTGTGTCAAATGACCATTTTTAGGGGTAATTAGATAATTGTCCAATCAATTTTTTCTCATTTTATTATTATTTAATTTTATAATATATACATATTAAAGTCACCCTATATTAATTATTGAAAATTATTACATATCTTATATTATAATTAAATTGATCATTTGAATAAAATGTACCTTATATTTAAATTAATTAACTTATAATTTTTACCCAACAACCCATATATTGCACCTTATGTTTTTATTCACGTATTTTTTACTTTTTTATTAATGTTCCTTTCAAGCATTGCATTTGTAACCAATCCATGGATCTTATGGGGATCCACCTTTTTTTTATTGTGCCCATTGTGAAAAAAAAATGGCTTTTTGTGATGTGATGTGAAGAAAAGGACTTTGCATGATGTTATGTGAGATGTTTTTGCATATATTATAAGAGATGCAAAACTTCACATTCTATGTGGGTACATCCATATTTTTTTGTCACTTGCCTTTGTCTTCACATCAATGGGTCAATGTGTGGTTTTAATGGATGGTGGATGTTGTTTGATGTCATCATCACTAACCCCACTTGCACATATTTGGTTTTGCAAGCAATTTTATTTCATGGGATTATTGTGACAGTTACGACTTAGGTTACAGATAATTTTTATTATGATTGATATTTAGTGGATATGTTTTTCCTTCTAACCATAGAGGTTTTTGAATGTCTACATGAATAGGTTGAATTTTTTTTTTCATTGATGTGTTAACATGGTGTGAATAAATAAAAGCATTTATTTTAATTATTTAAATACATTTCACAAAAGTTGTATTTATAAAATAATTATTAAATTAATCATAAACCTCTCCACCTTCTTTATCATTGTTTTTATTTTTATTTTTTCACATATGTTTATGTAAATTTCTTTTAATGAAATTTACATGTGCAAAAAAAGATATGGATGAAATTACATGAAAAATGTGAATATGGTTGAAATCAAATATTGAAATGTTTTAGATGTGCTTTGTGCAAACCCTTGTTCAACTCTTTCAAAATCTAATGAGGATGAATCTAGCTTAAACAAATTGAATGTATAATAGAGTTATCTGTAAAGTCATGCCCTCTTGGGTCTAAGTTGCACCTTTCATTTGATGTTTTGTGACCAGAAAAGAAGTCACTCCAATAATGTGAACACAACGAGTTTTTAAGGTTTCATTTTTTGTCTGATTGTTTTCAGTGGCTGTTAGCTTTCTACATGTTAATGATGGGACTTATTTCATCCTTGTTACAAGGAACGTATGGGTAGGAAGCCTTGATTGTTTGTGTGTTATGAAAAACGTGATCTAAACCAAGCTATGGATGGTGATTGGAAGGTTTTTTATTTCGATTTTGTGTTCATTTTATAAACAAAATGTTATTTTATTTCAATTTTGTGTTCATTTTATAAACAAAGCTAGACTGTTAGTGACGTTGCAATGAGCGTGGGTGACCTCTATTTTAAAATGTGTTGTTTGCTATAGGTGAAGGGTTTTATGGTTCGATGCTTTTTTTTAGGTTCTTTTCTTCTTCATTATTTCATATACTTATCATGTTTGAGAAATTTAAATATTTGATTTGTTCCTATTCCATTGCAACCTGCCTTCATTGGAGGATTCTTCATTTGCTATCGGCCTTCATTGGAGCATTTTTCATTTGCTAGGACATGAGTCCTTCCATCTTGTGCCATTTTTTCTCCCTTTGTTGGGTGTTTTGTTTTATTAATGATGATTAAGTTTTCATCATTCAAAAACAAAGTTAAAATTCTTGGAAAAGACTTTTCAATGATGTAATACAATTTGAGCGTTGCACTTCACACGCTACCAATGACAATCAACTATTTTATTTTTTTCTTATGGTTTTCAATAATTCATTATTTATTTCAATGTTAAAATTAATTAAAATTAATATACATTTTATGGACATGAAAAGATGCATTTTAATTTGTTTTTTCATATCTATGTTGGTGGATAAGGAGAAAGAGTGAATGAGATAGATATAAAAAGGTGGGAGATAGTTATTAAAAAAATTAATAAAAAATCATTATTAAAAAAATAGTTAAGCTTGAAAATGAGATAGTTATTTTTGAAATTGTCTTTGCAGTGGTCCATGGGTGACCTACAAAGAATTCCAAAAAATCCCCATATACCAGTTCTGATTACTTGTCACTGAAATTAATCCTTCTTGTGGATGGTTGCCAATGTGACTATATCACAAAATGCAAAGAATGTTTAAAAAAAAATTTGGTATAAACTTGAAATATAACAAATACTTATTTTCTCTGAAAATTCATTTCCCCAAAAAAATTGCTGATTTTTTCTTCTTTAAAGACAAAAAATTACGATGAATATTTGTTATTTGAAAATTTGAGGCCAAAAGATTGCGAAATCTCGCCACGAAAAAACAAAAAAAAATCAGTTGCCGCCAACTCTTAAACCCTGAAGTAATTGAGTAATTGAGGATTTCGAAGATTGGATAGTAAAAGGGTGGGGGAGCGCGGAATGCAGAAACCGCTACAGTGTTTTCTCTTGCCCGCATTTGCACCACTAGAGAGAGAGAGAGAGAGAGAGGCCGACGGTTTGCATTTTGCATCATGCAGGAGCGATTGCACCAGGGATCCGAGTTTCTCTCGTGGACGAGCTTCTGGACTTGTACCACTTAGTTCAATCGCTTCGGCCATTATCGACTCGGATTTCGCAGAGAATTCAATGCATGATAATCGCCTCTCCTTGCGTGACGTCCTCTCCATTACTCTCCCTTTCTCCTCCTCATCCTTCTTTCTCCACAATACTTATTCGTTGCCACTAGCATCTTCTTCCAGTGATGCCGCAGAACAGACATGTGTTGTTGATTCAGGGAGCCACCCGAAGCGTACAAGCGAAGAAGCTGCTGCTGCTGCTGCTTTTCCTGTTGTTGAGTTCTGTAATTCTGTGAGGAAGAAGAAGAAGCAGAGACTAGGTTCGGAGTTGCTTCAGATTTCGAGGGAGCCGTGGTCGATCGTCGGTCAATTACGAGTACGATTACAAGTAGTGTTGCGGATCTACAACGTGATCACCGCACAATCGATTGTTTGGCCCTAACTGATAGTGAGATCAGCATTTGTTGTTCTGTTGCCAGCCTTCACCCGCAGTTCCTAGGCCAGCTTGTGCAGGTCAGTATCCTCTGCCTTCTCTCACCAGCTTTTTAGGATTCCTTTGAGAATATGCGCAATGGAGGGCTCTATGTCATATCCAGAGCACATTCTCAACATGCGAGATTCAGAATTCTGGATGCGAGAGGGCATTGGATTTCAATTGGCTTGAAGCAATTCTGCTGCTGATGAATTGTGCAATGCCACACAGATAACTTGTTGGACGTTTGTACCGAGGACAGCTTGTTCTGCAGTTTGCAGACATGCTGTTGTCAAGTGCAGCAGTGTTGTGGAAGCAGCAGCTGCAGAA
>Ga0209611_10009391_pt1 | contig 14827 bp, 8 predicted proteins | sample S1TSphgellanicum_3_FD_187693 | JGI IMG/M metagenome (GOLD analysis project Ga0209611, IMG submission 187693) | Host-associated microbial communities from peat moss isolated from Minnesota, USA - S1T2_Fc - Sphagnum magellanicum MG (SPAdes) (version 2) | ecosystem: Host-associated > Plants > Peat... | reverse complement strand
AAATCTTTTTTTTATAAAAATTTTGTCTGTTGATTTTTCTTTTTAACCATGTCTGTATGCGGACATAATATTAGTGTATTAAATAAATAAGTCCCCTTGGTTTATAAGGGGGGTATTAACCCAGGCCAAAAAAGTCCTCCCCTTCTCACCTATATAGGTGGGCCAAAGGAAGGGGTACTCTACTATTCCATAGATTCTTCTATATTGGGGGAGCCTCCATAATTTCAACTTTTTTTTGGCAATGGGCCAATCAAATTGGCTTGTCGCAAAAAACGAAAAAATAAAAATAAAAATGGTTGGACTTGTGAGGCACCCCCAACTAATTAATGTGAAACAGAAGAACTAAGTACCCCCTGGAGTATTCGGTACTAATAAGAAGTCACAGTGAACCGGCGCCCACCAGCACACCATCAAGGATGAATGGTAAGTGGTCAGCAAACAGTTTTCTGTTTGGTTTCAGTTCACTAGCTAACCATGGTGGTTAGCTCAGTTGCTTTTTTTTTACCACCTACCTACTAACAACCTGCTTGACAACCCACAAGCAGGTTGTTAGTACGTTGGTAATAAAGACAGCCCTTGCTTATGTATAAACTATCTACATAATTTGTGATTACCTATTTTCCTACCTCTATACCTATATATGAGACCTATTTCCTTCAAAATTGGTTACCAAGGTGAAACCAAATATTAACTCAGTTGAGGTTCATCCACAATTGAGTAATAACAGGCATCCAGTGGATGGTGCACTGGTGGGTTCTGGTTTACTGTCGCCAAAAGACACAAAAAGACTTCATTGAAATCACAAAAATGCACAGAGAGAGAGAGAGAGAGAGAAAGACTCCACCACCTTTCTGTTTTGTTTCTTTTTGGGTTTCTCCACGAAAAAGAAAATTTGTGGCTAAAATGTCAAAAAATCAAAGTAGGTAGATGAACTGTAATCTTTGCTGCTAATTAATTGTTAGTGTCATAATTTGTATGTAAAGACCTCCTCAGATTTATTTTTTAGTGTATTTAGAGATCGCCTTGCAAAGTGTAAAAAAAAAACCTATGGGGCATTTCAAAAACTGAAATACATTTTTTTCCCCCTAAACCCTAAAAACCTTTAATGTAACTCACACTCAACCTTGCCTTACATGGACACTAATTCCACCAAATCCAGCAATTTCATTGGCCATAACAATTTTTTATGCACACCTACACACAAGCTTATTCAAGACCCCTCTGTATAGGTAACTTATTAGGGCCACAGTGAACTAGCACCCACCAGCGCACCGTGAAGGATGAATGGTAAGTGGTCAGGAAACGGTTTGGGTTCCAGTTCACTAGCTAATCAGGGTGGTTAGCTCAGTTGCTTTTTTTTCCTACCTACCTACTAACAACCCACCCACAAGCAGGTTGTTATTAAGTAGGTAGTAAAAACAGCCCTTGTAACCATATATAAACCATCTACTTACCTAGTGATTACCTATTTTCCTACCTATCTACCTATGAATGAGACCTATTTGCTACAAAATTGATTACCAAGGTGAAACCAAATATTAACTCAGTTGAAGTTCATCCACAACTGAGTAATAACGGGCATCCAGTGGATGGTGCGCTGGTGGGTGCTGTTAACGGTGGACCGTATTTTACCACCACAGATTCCAATCATGAAATCCAGGACTCAAAGATGAACTAGAAACACATGGTAAACTATGGTAAAGATTGTCAAGTTAGATGTTTCCAGAACTATTCGGTTGTGCGTAAGGCCTACTTCATAGGCCTTACTTAATTAAATTGCCTTGTATTAGGCCCTTTGTTTTTGGAACTGCCCCACCTTGGGGCCTTAGACTACACGTATATATGCATCCAAGGGGGGGTTTTACTTTTAGTAAAGCCTAGACAGTAATTTGAAACAGGAAAAAAGGGGGGGGAAATAATAATAAGAGTCAGCTTGTGGTAAGTTTGTAATGTGCACCCCTTTTTGGCAGAAGCTCTCTTTCATGTAGGTAATGCCGGCCGAGGACAAAGACATTAGTACTGGAAGGAAGGGTCCACATGAGGTGATACGGAGCTAGTGGAGTGTTGGCCTGATTACAGTAATGCCCTTGTTTGAGGATGTTAAACTTGCCAAACACAAAGCAAATATTTTTTTTCCATCTCAAACGGATACAACTTCACCCAAGTTCATGGATGAGATGCATCAACATCAACACACTTAAAAATGTGAGAAACCCACTTTAAAAATAATAATAATAATTTAAGTTCCCACCGTACAACAAAATAGCCCGACCACAAAACAAAATTATCCCACATTTTGTGAAGGGTGCATTTTGCTTTAGAACACGACTACCCCCTAATACTAAAAAAAATTCACCAAGTCTTTATGATGAATTAGGACCCTTTCTCTAACATTAAAAAAGGAAGGTCCTTTCTAACTGTTGTGAGTAGCCCTAATTTGGATGTGTGGTTGTTGTTGGGACAGATTTTAGGACCTAAATTATTGTTAGGTACCTAAAACGACCTTTTGTATTGTGTAGGGCCGCTGCCCTTCTAAACTAGTGCGTCCACTAGTGGGTAGGAGAATCTTCACGAAGTCTGCCCGTGAGGGTTTTTTTTTGCCCGCCCCCCAGAGGATGAATCTTCACGACTTTCGCCCGTTGGGGTTTTTTCTTTTCCCGCCCTGTTCCTTTTGCCCTTTCGTTGTAGGAAATTTTGAATAGGGGTAGGTATGGTTTTTTTTGGTTTAATGAAATGAAAATCACAATCACAATTGACTGTTGAAATATACTTGATTCCATCCAGCGTTTTTTTCAACAATTTTTCTTAAATTTTTTGACAAAAAATTGAGAAATTTTTGGAAAAAAAAAGAAATTCCTGTAAATTTAACTGTCTTTTTTTTAATAAAATATGCAAATTTTTCAAATATCAAAAATTTGAAAAAAGGGGAAAAAAACCATTCCGCCCCACACACAAAGGAAAACAACAAATGAAGTTGGAACCAGTAATTTCTTTTCCAATTTTCTGGTTTGGAAATTTTGGTGAAAATGTCCAAAATGTTAGCAAAACATTTGGTTAAATTTAGACGACAAACCCTAAATTTTCCAAAAGAATTTGTCGCAAGGTGGTGGGGGAAAAACAAAACGCTGCCCGAGGTTTCAAGTGAAAAGCAATTTTACTGGATGACAGGAAGTGTCCGAAAATTATAACCCTGCCCAAAAATTGTTTTACAGTGTTTGGACTCTTGTTCTCTTGTTGTGTGAGTGTATGCGCGCGCGCGTGTCCGAGAGAGAGAGAGAGAGAGAACAACAGTCCAAAACACAAACGTACGCGAAGCTTTGTTGCAAGACGGCTTAGCTTTGAGCAAGAGGAAAAGGGAAAGGGAAAGGAAGAAATAAATCCATGGCGCCTAAAAGAAAGGCTCCAGTTGCAACAAAAGCAGCAGCAGCAGGAAAGGAAGAGAATGGCGAAGTAGGAGAGACGAAGAAGCGTGGTCGACCCCGTCTGAAAGCTGCCGTCCCTCCTCCTCCTCCTCCTCCGGCTGTCGCATCTCCGTCTATATCTCGGTCACGCTCTCCGACTCCCGCTCTTTCTCCGTCACCTTCGCCTAAGAAGAAAGCCGGAAAGAAATCTGCAAAGCCGAAGGCGGCGGCGGCGGCGGCAGTTGTTGCGAAGGAAACGGCGGCAACAGTAGCAGCAGCTACTGCGAAGGAAAAAGCTTCCTCCAAGGAGAAGGCTACTTCCAAGGGAAAAACTGCAGCAGCTCCTAAGGAGAAAGCTGCACCTAAGAAGAAGGCAGCGAAGAGGGGGAAAAAGGCCAGCGAAGAAGAAGAGGAAGAGGACGTCCAAGGAGATGAAGAGGACGACTCGGAAGACGTTCCTGAGGTTCCTGTTGCCAAAGTCTCTAATGGAGTATCAACACGTATAGTCATTGAGCACTGGTGTGTTGAACTCCTATCTCTCTTCTCTTTTTCCTCTGCGCCTGGTTGTGGTCGTCTTCTTCTTCTTCTTCTTCTTCTTCTTCTTCGGCCATTTGGATTTCTGAAGGTGATTATGTTACCCTGTTGTTTGTTCTTATGGGGGGAGTAACCAGCAAGCAGTGCAATTCGTTTAAGACGCGAGCATTGAAGATTCAGGATGCCCTCAAGTTGGCCATTCCTGACTTGGACATCGCGATTAACCCGGAGAAGGTGTGAATATCCATCTTCTTCAATTTCGTTGCTCACAGCTGTTTTGCCAGGAACTTTTGGCTTTCCATATTGAATCTTGGGTGCTATTCTGAGTCTGGGATACTTGTTCTGTTTGCAGCCAAGAAGAGGGTGCTTTGAAATCAGAGATAGCAATGGAAACATCTTCATCTCACTTCAGGTACCATCTCATGGAACTTTTGTTTGCACACCGCTCAAATGTTTGATCAGAAGAAGTAGCTGGATGAAAACTCTGAAGAGCTAGTTTCTCATTCCAAGCCCTTGAAGGAGTTCTTTCCATGTGCCCTAAAACAATCGATGGTCTCTTCCTTCTCCCCCTTGACATTTCTTTTGTTTTCATTACATGGTTTTTGTTGTGGGATTTTGGATACCAGGATATGCCAAGACCTTTTAAGAAGCTCAAAGACCTTGACCTTGATGAAACAGCTGCAAATATCATCGCAAAGCTGACATGATTCTGGCCTTTTTATCAATGTGGGTGTGATTTCCACCTCATTGGAGTATGTTTTGGATCCCGTTATCAGCAGGCATGTTCTATTACAGTTTTGTCATGAAGTGTTCATTATTCATGTAACAGATTTTAGGGCTTCCCTGAGATTTTGATTTCAATGGTAAATTTTCTGTTCAGCCACATGTGGCTGGCCCCATTTTAAATTATTGTTGTAGGGTTTCCTGTATTTGAAGTTGCTGGGGAAATGTTTTCTTGCTTGTTCAAAATCTTAAACTGTGAGGATCTTTGTAAACAAAAGACATTTCATCCCTGGTGTGATTTTACAATTGTACAAATCAGAAACAACAATGGTGGACAAAATGATAGTTGCTGAATGCAACTTAGATGAGTAGTTTGGGGTTTGCACTTACTCCACAAACAAAGACCATGGTATGTTTGGTTCTCCACCTAACACCACACAACAGACATGGTAATCCAATTCTGAACAACTCAATCCCATGGTTGTTGCATTTTAAACTGTGTTTTTCCTCCCTTGAACCTCTTTTTCTTTGTTATGTATGCAATTCTTTCTGCTGAAATCCCTAAGACAATTTTGCCTCCAGTATTATTAAGTTAAAACCCATTTGTATAGTGTGATGCCTGCTGTTTCTAAAGGCAACTCCTATAATGCACCAATAAGAGAGGACTCTAAGAATTTAAGGGTAGCCTTGCTGCAGAAGATAAGCTTAGAGGGTGAAAACATTTTGTGGTACCGCAACATCCTTACCATCACTTACAGTAGTGTTTCTGAAGACATGACATCAGTGTGGTGTCATTGATAGCTAGTTTTGTTATCATTTTATTAACCTGTCCTCTGTGACTGGTGACAAGCCCTACAGTGATAGGTACCCTTGTGAACATTACAGATCATGATACTGATGTACATACCTTCCCTGCCAGTCACTACATTCCTTTTCTCACTACCACTCCAGTTCTCCTCCTTCTTGAGTGATGTTGACTTTTTCTTTTTGATTCATTGTTTCTTTGTTCAGTGTGATTACATGTAGCTAGTTTTAATGTGATTGCTTGTAGTCCATCATGTGTGCTTTTGTGTTCTCTGTGAATGATTGAGAATTCACCTTTTTTGGTGGATATTTTCATGATCCTGTTGATATAGATGTTTGTTCAGTGTGAATACTTGTGGTCCATACTTTTGCTTTTGTATTAGCGCTGTGAACAATCGAGAATTCACCTTTTTTGGTGGATATTTTCATGATCCTGTTGGTAGAGATGTTTGTTCAGTGTGATTACTTGCAGTAGCTAGTTTTAATGTGATTACTTGTGGTCCATACGTTTGCTTTTGTATTAGCTCTGTGAACAATCAAGAATTCACCTTTTTGGTGGATATTTTCATGATCCTGTTGATAGTGATGTTTGTTCAGTGTGATTACTTGTAGCCAGGTTTAGTGCAATTGATTGTAATTTGTTGTCTGCAGTTTGCATTAGCTCCCTGGATGTGGTGGTAAGGATAGAAATGTTTAGTGGCACTTGATGCCACCAAACCCTGATTTGACCATGATATCAGATGGATTGAATTCAATGCTTTTTTCCTTGGATGTCTAGGCCAGTGTTGTGCAATTCTTCCTTTTTAAGAGAGCCTCCTGTCCTTGGTTTTGACACTTCAATATTTCTTGGAGGTTCTCCTGTTGCAGCTTTGAGTGTGGTTCTTTGAGCCAGTTTCTAAACCCTTGAAGTCCAGTTCATGCACATTTCTTCAAAGTCGAGAATCTTTGGGCTTGCTTCAAAAGCTGGGTATCGTTTCATGTGCACACTATACATTCTTCATTGTTAGATAGATAGTGTAGAGCTACAAAGTTTTACAGCAATTTAAAAGAAGGTATCCCTAGAGGCACAGAGTTCAACGACTAATTAAAAATAAATATTTGACTGTAAAATTCAGTCTACTACTTCTCAACTTTTGAAAAAGAAAATCTACCTGTGCATCTAAAGAACTTGTTTTCAAGGATTGTTTTTGATGCTTCCAGTTTCAGTTTTTGGATGGAACAAAAGGCTCATACCACAATCCAATTTTTGTGTTGGTTTCAACTAAAGGGTTCCAGCTTCAGTTTGTGTCATTGCAAACCAGAAACCTTATACATGCCTGATACAAGTAAGTGGCCTTGTGTAACTATTGCCTTTCCCACAACATGCTTGTAACCAATGAAGATTGGGCAAGGCCTGAGAATACCACTTGCTACTCTCATTTTCTCCTCATTGAATGTGATGGCAAATTGATGAAGGGAACATTTTAGGGTATCCAAAAATAACCTTTGCTTCATATTGCTGAAGAGATATGTTCATACTTTTTTAAGAAGGGTATACACAGTATCCCCTTGCTATACACATGAAGGCTCGAGTTTCTTACATTGTGTATAAGCATGCATATGTGCAATCATGTCAAGGATACAAAAGCACTTCTAACACTTGATAGGTTTTCAACACTAGTATATTAGAGTGTATTTTAAAGCATGCTCCTTAAATATGACAATGAGTGCTTTTAAAGTATCCTTAAAATATTTTGAGGATTTATGAAAGCAATGAATGTTATGTTTTAAAAGGCTGATTACATGGCCCAAAAGGAGAGAGATGGAACTTGTGATGTCTGAATTTAAGGACTAGTGTGCTTTACCATACATGCATAGAGCTATTGGAACATATTTTGAACTGTTGTATATAACAGCCCAAAAATAATGTCACAAGAAAAAAAAAATTGTTTAATTTAGAAAAAGAATCCTCCTTATTGTATGCAATCCCTTATCAAGGATCAGCAAAGGAATTAATTGTTACCCCCAAAAATCTAAGTGATTTACTCCATCCACCTCACCACCATAAAATTCAACAATTATACCTACTTGTGCAACATTGTATTTAGATTTTGCCTTTCTAATTGGAACTTGTGTTTAACAATTCATTATATTAAAATGGGCATGAAAGTTTCAAAGAAACTAGGTATGCAACATATAGAAGGCTTACATACTCCTTTACACAATTGATAGTTTGAAAATATTCATTGATGTGGGTGAATGTATGTTACGGTGTAGACAAAAAAATTGTCACAATTTGAAAGTTTTTAATATTTGTGTAACTTTGATATATCATGGTGGATGTTTGAAAAACATTTTGTAATTAAAATTTTGAATTAATGATGGTTTACGTCCCAACATATCATTATATTATGAAATTGAAACAAACATGAACAAATTAATTATCAATTGGAGTACATTTTCACTTTGCAACAAAATTATCACAATGCTACAATTGTAAAAAAAACTATGAAAGATTAGATTTAATGGTAGTTTATCCATAAAATTTTGCACATGTAAAAGACAACTGTGAAAAAAAAAATATTTTTCACCAAAATTTTCAAAAAAAATTCAATTTGTGAAGTTCAATTAGATTTTTCAAAAAATTTGTTAATACATTATGTAATAATAACGATGATGATTATAATCTTTTTAAATTAAATTTTTTTCTTTCATTGAAAATATAATTGGGCTAAATGTTGTTTTTTTACCATTTTACATTTTTAAAATAAAATCTCAAAATTAACAAAAAAAATGATAATCTGCTGTCAAATAAGGGTTCTAAATCAATGTTTATAAAACTATTAGTGTATTTTTACACAATAATACACTTACCAATCAATTGCATATTGATGGGATTAATAATTTATTTTATGTTTGAAACTCAAATTAACATGTGATCTCTAAAAAATTTCAAAATGAATGAAATCTTACATGTTACTACTTTTGTACTATATTGTGTTCTAGTTTTCCCTAAAATTGTCTACACCATACCATGCATCTACCCATGTTTTATATGAACCTTCTTGAATCCTAAAAGAAAATTGAATTATATAACTGCCCAATTTATATCAATAAGCTTAATTTAGATTACTATTTAACCAAGACAATGAGTTGCAAAATAATATATCCCTTGCTAATGGAAATAATGAATCCTCATGAGAAGGGAACTAATCATTTCATTATTGAAATATTGTACAATTGACATCACATAAAGGTGGATCTCTTGTTGAAAATCATTTGGGATCCTTGAAAATGCATTTTGAAAAATTCTTCACAAAACAACATTTCAAATGGCCTTTCTTTGTTATACATTCATGTGTGATTGTATTTTGCACAACTTAATATAAGATTTTGATATCATTAGTTTGTTACATATCCTAAAGCTCCAAGTGACATATAATATTCAAAATTAACATGCAACAAGGAATACATTCTTGTTTGACATCATGCGTCAAAAATGTACATTTACATTTATGGGAAAGAACAATCTAGTATCAATCATTATATGTTCCTTAGTACTTTTGTTTGGTAGTCACAAAAATATAACATGACTTGGTGAAATCTAAGCCTACTCTTGCAATTTAAATGGTCAATTTATCTTCACATATTCATGTCTTTAGTACCAATGTTCAATGTGGTGATATCAACATTTGCATGATCACCACAAGCTCCATTTTGATATCCATTGGCAAATTACATTCTATCAACATTGCCAAATATGTCTTATTAATGAGCCACATTTCTATTGGAAGTCATGCACTTGACATTTGTGAACCTTATTATGGCTTCACCATGTTGTTGTGAGTCTTGTTAGTGTCTTAATCATGGAGGCGAATGTATTCATATTGCTTTGTTAAACTATTGATTTTCTTTAATAAATATTTTAAACTTTGTTATTCAATCAAACATAAAACATTGACGAATCTTTTCATATTATCAACTAGATAGAAACAAAGGATAGAAATAAAATAGTTTAAATTTTTAATAGTTCAAATTCCTTTTTTGTTTGATTGAACAACAAAATAACAAAAAATTAAATTACTTTAGGAAGAAATCTAAGCTATCTCATTTGCTTGGAAACAATAAAATTATGTGACTCAAAAGTGATGATGAGTAAATGGGGTCAATGGGATAAACATTTTTAATGTTAAAATTTGGTGAAAATGAATTCCTTGTGTTTCAAGAATGAAGCATTATAACTTGCAAATACCTTCAAAGTTGTGACCCTTATATGATACACTAATATATTATGATGAAAATAAAATTATATGCGTGTGTGTGTGTGCAAAATCTTGAAACTGATTTGTTTGTTTTATTTATTGCTTATGCTTCTCAAAGATTTGAAAACCATTGAAAATAAATTTCAAATGTTTTGTTTAGCTAACTATGTGAAATCATTCATGCAAACTTCTTTTTTTTCAAATCATTAGGTTAAATAATAATGGTATATAATGTAAGATAAACATGTTGTATGACATGAGAAACTTCATGTAATTCATGTTTATCCATTTGGTGGTATACCATATAATTGGTTCTTTCAAAAACTTGTTCATAAAAATTATGAACAATGTTCATGAAATTTTGGTTTCGTTTCCAACCATAGTGTGAACATGTTTGAGTTGAGACGACATTTGAAATATTCAATAAATTGTTGTGTTTGTTTATCCATAATCTTAATTTGTATTTAACTTGTAGCCAAGGGTATTAAAAATATTATTGTTTATATGTTTATGTCACTCATACCTTCCTCATTTTCAAACCTACCTACTTCATTCTTTTACCCTCCCCACTTACATGGACATTGAAATTAAGGTAAATAATGATGAACTATTGAGAATTGATCATAAGAGGAAAAAAAAAGAACATGGGCAAGATTTTGCTTGTTTTGGAAAGCATTACACTCATCCTTATAATAAAAATATTGTTGTTAGTTAGTTCGTGCCATGTGCCATGATGTTTGTACTTACCTCTTCCAAGCCTAATTGTCTTGCTCATTTCCTGACTTCATTGAGAATGATTCATTGGAGTTAGTTTAGGCAAGACAATTTTAAGTTTTGTCATTTGGATAGTTTAAACTAAAATTTGTTTAACTCATTCCCAAGTAAAGAGGCATGGAAATGTGTCTTTTAGGGTCAATATCTTTTTTTTTTAAAAATTCAACACCATATTCACAAGTAGAAAATATCAATTTACATCTCATTTTTTTAATTGAATTTTTCTTGAATTCAAAATTGGAAATGAACTTAGTTGAATTGGAATTCAATTTAAAAATTGAATTCCCTTCAATTCAAGTTGCATATAACATTGTTCAATATTTTCATTTAGATGAAGCTTTTCAAAAGACAATTTATTAATATGTGTATTTCATGTCCACATTATGTGTATTAAAATAATTTAATAAGCTATCACTTTCAATACTATCTTTTTCACCGTTCCCCATGTGCATCTACATGAACATGAAAAACCTAACAAAAATAATGATGAATTATTAAGAATAATATGGGAACATACCCCAAAAAAACCAAAACTAAAAGGAGGTGAAATTTTTACTCAGTTTGTTACTCAATTTGGAGCCAATACCATAGTACATGAATGGTTTTGGCATGAATTAAATTATTTCTTAATTTGTCAAATTTTTGAAAAATTATTGATTACTTTTGTTGGAATTTTAATAATTATTATAAAATCAAATTCTGAAGGGTTTGAACTTCAAACCTACTAATCCTTGAATTTGACAGTCTAAGCACAATTATAACGTCCCACAAAGACAACAAAATCATGTTTATTATCTTTTATGAACATTATTTGCCCAAAAAAATCAGAATTAAAATACCAACTACCGAAGTTAAGATTTGAAATTTAATTAATTAATCAAAATTTTTTTGCCAAATCCATTTGAGTACTTCGGTAGTACATTTGTGCTTATAGAATTACCGTGTGGACCAAAAAAAAAGTGTTAACATGTCTTGTACCTGTTCATGTATTCTTCTAAGTAGAAATACATTTTCAATCTTCCTTTATTAAGGGTTTCATATTGAAATGGAAAGGATTCTACACAATTGCAAGAAAAAGGATCCCTTAACAATTAACAATGCCCATTGTAGGGTTTTTTATGTAATAAGAATGGATTTTTTTACAGTGTGAATGAATCAATGTTTTTCTAGTGGCAAATTTTTGCACTATGATGAAAAGTAAAAGTAAAATAGGATTATGTTTTTTGCAGATTCCCTTCTTTAAAAACAAATTCCAACAATTCAAGGATTTTTTGTTGATAGAAATTCTTGTCTTTTTAAACAACTTTTAGTTTTGGGGCATTATTTTGCCACTGTTTTGCAGTTTGGACATTTTTCTAAAAATGTGACACCAATAAATGTTTAAATACCTCACAAAACTGAAACAAAAAAAACCCTGAAACCAATGGGGGTTTTTTTTTTTTTTTTTCAATATTTGATTTTGCAAAAGTAGCAAACTCTTGCTAAAGAACCACATTTATCCAAGCTTTCCTCAAATTTGATTTTGCAAAATAGAAAAAATTAATCACTGATATGAAAAATGGATTCTTAAATCAACAAGTAATTAATCTGCATTCTCTTGACTAAATTGGGAAGATTTTTGCACAATTATAGAAAGAGGGTTCCTCAAGAGTTAACAATTTACAACAAAAACATTTTAGTTAAACAATTCCAACTATACCAATGCTCCTCAACTCCACCATCTCACATAATATCTTCCTTGCAACAAAAAGAGGGGAAATTCAAGTGGTTGATTGATTATGATGAAATGACTATTGATCATACACAACTTTTGCTTTTGTTTCACAAATGGACATTTTCTAAATGTCATAATGGAAGCAATATAATCATCCCAATGTCCCTGAGCCGTGATTTTTTTCCAATTTTCGGATGTTGTGTAACGGGCTAGCATCCCACGAGGGATTTAGCATTAAATGGCAACAGGTTTTTAGAAAATGTCTAAATATTTTTTTAAAATAGTTTTTAAATGTTACCAAACTAAAATCAGAGTCCAAATGTGGCAAAAAAAATTTGAAATTTTTTTCTTGAAATTTAGGTGATTTTGTATAGAAAAAAAGGGTAATATTGGAACAAAGTAATCCATTTTTATTTTTCACATCTTGGCACAATATTTCACCCCCAAAAAAAAAGCCTGCCCCCAAGGTATGACTCATAGGTAGCCACATGGTTTTATGTGACTAATTGACACAATGACCCAATTTAAATTTCAATAGGTAAGATCTGGCATGGCCTAGAGACGAATTGAACCTCCAACGATTTGCAAATGGATATGAGTCCCAACCACATTTTAACCTTGATGTCCCATGAAAACGATCTCAATATCAAATTTGTACTCTCAGCTTCAAATGAAATTATTCAAATTGTTGAATACGTGTATCTTGACAAGCTACTCAAGAAACATCATTGTGAGTGATTATGAAGCCCTTTCAAAGTAGACAAATTGTAAGAGTATTCATTCAAGATAATTGAATGTACAAATGGTCATGACTTTACATGAATATAATGCCTTACTTAGACTCATATATATGTTCCATGGATTTCTCTAGCCTTTCCAAAGGTGCAAACTTAATATTCATGGATGAAGTTTACAGTTTACAGGTGACAAAAGATACAATGTCTAAGAAATAATGCAAATATGAAACTTGGGTGTAAGTATATGGTTTATACATCCAATTTTCAAATTTCCTGATCAATTCTTTTTTTCCTTTTGAATTGAAATGTCAGGGCTAGGTGTTAATGTGATTACTACTCATGGCCGCCTTGCAAAGGGCTTAGGAGTTCAGCTCGCCATTACGTTGTTCTAGATATCAACTACATTTAGTTAGCCCAAACACACTCACATGATTGATTGAGTAAAACCAGCAGTAAAACAATAATGGCGGGGGGGGAGGGGGGAGGGGGGGATATAGTGTATAGACGGTTAAAGAAAGTTCTTTCATGTTGGTTTGCCAAGGTTTTTTCATGTAAGGTAGAGGCATTCCAAAAATAAGGGGCTTAGGATGAGCTGATCTCCGATTTTGGGAATGTCCATTAACCCATGTGCCCTTCAAAATTAGGCTCGCAAAATTCTTCTAATGTGTTAGCAGCCGTTTGTTATCGAAACAGTTAAACTATATATGAATAGTTAATGTCATTAACACTGGTTTTTAACTGCCGTATGTGACCTTGAATGTCCTTACATATCTCATTATGTGTTGGGATTTCAGTTATAAATTTGATGGTATTCAATGTTATGGCCATGCTTTCAAATCTTGTCATCATCATTTATTAGACATGAAAATAATTGTTGTTTTTTTGTGGGTTAGAGTTGTGAAAAATAAGTAGGCCAAATGTTGTCATGACTTCAATTCAAGTCAGCCCCAATAGTGTCATCAGTTCTGTGGCATAGCACGGCGCGTCTTCAATACACAAAATCAGAGGGGATCAAGACTACCATTGTTATTTGGTCAGGAACATTATAAAGGATTGCAAACTTGCAACACCAATATATGTGGGCAATGGGATCTATCAAGCTTTGCACTTGACTCTGCCTCATGTGAGTCCTTGTTGTGATAAAGCCCATTGCCCAGACCATGGTAGGGTTCTTACACCTACTCTTTGGGAATGAGCGGGATCTTACACCTATAAGTAGATATAAGATCATTCCCCATTAGTAAGGCGGAGGTGCAAGATCCCTCCTCTTTTCTATGAAGGATATTCACAGATATTAGGTGCCCTCCAATTATACCTATAGAAATTCTCTGAGTTCTTTAGAATATAGGAAATGCTTGATGAAGGTTGAAGAGTTTAAGATTTGGGTGTACCCCATGTTTTTTTCTTTGTTAAATTTAGCCATTTTTAAATTTTTTTTTCAAAATGGCTAAAAATATGTGTTGTTTTTGGTTTCCTAGTAGCCAGATTTCGTCTCTTCTTTTTTTTTTGTGAAAAAACGCCAGATTTCTCCATTGGGTTGTAGCATGTAACCAAAAATGTGAAGAATACTTTAAGAGTTTTTACCCTCATACCTATTCTATAGCCAAATTTGACTGAATCTTCTTGTGGATGATTACCAGTTTGGCTACATCACAAATTGAAATTTAAATTTTATTATAAAAAAATCCCCTTTGTGTACCTAAGGATTGTGGAATAACGCCCTAGAGAGTCTCTAGTCTTTTTTTTGGTGGATTTTTCTTTTGGAAGAGCCCTGTGCAGAGACTGGTTCCTCCGGTCACTGCCCCCCACTGTTGCGGAATAAAACAGTCCCTTCGACTGGCTGCGCCGGTGAATAAACCCGCCCGGCCGGCCGGGCGACCCGGCGGCCCCCCCCCCCCC
>Ga0209611_10009386_pt1 | contig 14833 bp, 2 predicted proteins | sample S1TSphgellanicum_3_FD_187693 | JGI IMG/M metagenome (GOLD analysis project Ga0209611, IMG submission 187693) | Host-associated microbial communities from peat moss isolated from Minnesota, USA - S1T2_Fc - Sphagnum magellanicum MG (SPAdes) (version 2) | ecosystem: Host-associated > Plants > Peat... | reverse complement strand
TCAAAAAAAAAATTCCTGTGAAATGAAGTGATGAAAAATAATAGTGACAATTTAAACTTCAATTCATTGGATGTGTGATTGCACAATTCATTCATGTAATCATGCACTTTAACAACAATTTTTTTCTACTAGTTAAAAAATGTTGGAAAAAAAAAATCATTTTTTTGTATAGGAAGAAATCATATTTTTCAAGTTGAACTTGAAAATTCACTTGAAAAAAAATCATTGCAAATGAATTGATTTGCATTTTTCACAAAACAATTAACAATTCTTACACATCCCACCTCTCAAATTACATCATGTTCCTATATACTAATGTTGTCCAATTTCACATCATATTTTGGATATTAATTTAATTGTGTGACCCATGGATCAAAGGGTTGCATTGGTAGAACATGAACCAAACCTCAAACCAACATCCTACTAGAATTAGACTTTGACTACAAACCAATATTGGATGGGTATTTGGTTGGGCGGGTAAGATCTTTAAGTAAGGGTCTAGTTCCATAAACCTTACCTAGAATTGAGTCCAACATTTTGGAATTGCATATAAACCTAAATTGGAGTTCAACCTAATTACAATATCCACTTTTTAAATAGATCCAAGAACTGACTGAAATATCATCATTGATTGAATCCAACACACATCAACCCACTTGTTTCACATTCAATTTTAGATCTTGTTAGGTTTAGGTTTTGAGCTATTGAACTTTTGAACATTCTTCTTTTTATCCCTATCAAAGTTGTTGTTTTCAATGGATTATGTGTTTTTTAATTTTTTAACAACCTTTGTTTGACATCATTCACCATAAGATCCAAGTACCCCACCAAAGGCATTTTTCTTCTTGTTTCTTATCTATGTTGTTGTTGAGTTTGCTTAGGTTTGTGGTAAATCTCCAAAAAAATTCTTTTAGCGACTTTGACAACTTCTAAGTATGTTGTCACTCTTCTCTTCTTTTGTTTTTCATGCTTCGATCGTTTTTTTCCCTTGCACCATTTTTTTTGTTAAAATGCATTTTCATTATTTCTTCTTATATAATGTTTTGCAATGAATGTCAATGTTAACTAATAAAAATCATCTTCACAAAATTATTTTAAAGGGGAAATAATCAAAGGTTAATTCTGAAATGGAATTGCAAATTTTCAGGGTTATTAATGGGGTGCAATCACACTAACATGTACCATTAGTAGTCGTAACCACTATTTTATTTTTGAACTTTGAATTGTAAATAATAATAATAATAATAAATAGATTTTTAAAATATAAAATGTTATTGTGAATACATTATGTACATGTCATCAAAATTTGGAATCAATCTAATGAGTGAAAAATATGTATAAGGACTTTTAAATCTTTGTAACAATTGTTTCAAAGCTACCTAAAAGCAGCTTAAAACAAATTTTGACACTAAAAACACAATTTGAAAATAAATTTTTATGACATATTTTTGAATTTTTTTAATATACACCTTAACATAATAGTATTAAGGCTACTTTAAATATTTTTAATTTATTTTGAACGACATATTAAACAAATTTTAAAGATATTCTTTTAAAAAAACAATGGTCTAAGGGGGCACATGTGACTATTAATAATGTGGTTGGACCCAATGGGTAAATTTTTTTGTTTAGTTGGCTTACAAGGCCTATTCGTATTTAATTTTTTTGTTATTAATGGTGGGTTTGGACTTATCATTTCTTATTTATTAAAAGATGAAACCACCACTAAAATAATTAGTTCTTAAGGATAGGGTGGTTGACATTAGTTTGCCAATAACTAAGGATTTATTTAAGAGATGGAAAGAAGTTGACCTTGAAAGATAAAATGAAAAAATCTAAAAAATATGAAAGAGACCCATGTGTATATGTGGGCTCACTTGATCATTCTTTGTGTTCATGTATTTTTGCAAATCAAAGTTGTTGCCATGTGTGTTTTCAAAGTTTTTACATCATGCTTGGGTTTACAATTAACCTCTAGAAAAATTATTTTAATAACCTTCCATTTTTTTATATTGTTATTGTGTTTATATTGTAATTAAAAGGACATAAGAACTTTCTATGCTCACACCCCTTCCATTTTTTTGTTGTTGTGTTTGTGTTTGTGTTGTAGTTGAAAGGGAACAATAGTTGTTTTGTCTTCTTTCACACAATAGCATTTGAAAACAATGAGTAATATGGTGAATTTGTGTCTCTTGCTAAAAGTATTATTGAAGGATCACAAGAAGCATAAAATCTCGAGGGAGATTCATCTTGGCCGCTTCTTATTTCAAAACTTTTAGCCAACTAAAGTATATGATATCCTTGACATTGCATTGCAAGTTATTAGGGGTTTTTGGTTGTCAACATGATGGTGCACAAATTTATTTTTGTAATCCTCAAATCATACAATGTATTGTTTGTTAATACAATCCAATTGATATCAATGCTAAAAATGTTTCCCATGGGAAAAATAAGGGCCTTGTGAACTATAACAAAAATAATCGTACATCTTGGAAAAAACATGTATTCCTAAACATGTGAAAGAATGCAAGAGGTGGGAATTGTTCTTGGTGTAGAAAGTTCAAGGTGATGGAATTCAATGAAGAAAAACAAAATAAGGAAGAATATCCTTCCTTCTATGATTTCATCAAGTCTTTTAGCAACCAATAACCTTATAACAAAAGTAACCTTCCACAACATGCCTTTTTTGAAAACTTGGTCTTATACATTTTGAAAGGTAACAATTTGTTGTCTTCTATTGAGAATCCACAACTAAGGTGCATGGTTTTAAAATGAATGGAAAACCTCCCACAAAAGGAGCTTCACATGTTGTGTTTCCATTTCAACATCAATTAATGACAAATATGCTACCAAACATCGTGGAAAAAATTGAAAATATACCTTCACATGTTTCATGCATTACTTGCATAATGTTTTTTAATTTTTGGATGTCTTGTGGTGGACATCAAACCTTTGGCATGGTTGTAAAATCTATTACCAATTTATGAAAGCCCACATGCTACAATGGGAATTTTGGGGTGCTTAACAAAACAAGTGCAAGCACGGCAAACTAGGTATGGGTCTTATTTGATTCTTTTGGTTTATTCAACAAAATCGTTGCTTGTGTCAAGAACGAAAGGTTGAATCTAAATACCTTGACTTTGGCATTGACAAGTGTTGTTACTCGTTCTTTTCAATTATCATCCATCCCATTTGTGAAGATCACGTTTTTGCCATTTCATGTCAAAAACATGTCAATATGCACCACTACATTTCATAGTTTTTTTCAATTGGCTTTTCTAGTCAAAATACCCAAAATGAGAAGCATAAAAAAAAATTCACCTTATCAACATGGACAAATCAATTTGGATTTGCCAGCATGACTAGGTAATCAATTTGGACCTTTTCATTTCAACTAATAAAGTGACTAACAAAGTGACTAACTATTTGACAAATAAGTAGTGGACCATTTGACTAGGTCAAATTTATACATAAATTAAAATTATTTTGGATTATTAATTTTAAAATTAATAGTTAGGTAGGTAAGTAGGTAGTAAATAGGTCAAAGTAGGTCGAAAAAAGGCATTTCAAGAGGTAGGTGCTAGCCTAGCCTAGCCTAGCTTAGCCTACTTAACTACACTTAACTGGGTTTCATTAAACTACTTTAGTCTAACCTACCTACCTCTTAGCCTTTTAAACATGCACATAGGTTGCAAATGTTAGGAATTGAACCACAAACCTTCACAAAATAAACCAAGTCTTTACTAATGGATTACAACCATCAAAAGTGTTTGAATTTTGTCAAGTTTTTAATTTCATGTGTTTATTTCACATCACTAAACATAATAACTAAACCTAAATGACAATTGGTGGCTAAAATTAAGCTAAACATAATGATTAAATCAACTAATTAAACCTAATGGCTAAACTTATTGATTTAATGTAATGGCTAAACATAATGGTTAAATTTTAGCTAAACCTAATAATTAAATTTAGTGGTTAAACATAATGGCTAAACTTAATTAATAAATCTAATGGCTAGATTTCATGGTTAAATTTTGGTTACACCTAATGATTAAATCTAATGATCAAACATAATGATTAAACCTTGGTTAAACATAGGGACTAAACTTAAGTTCAATCTAGTTGTTAAATTTAATGTTTAAACATAATGATTAAAATTTGGTTAAACATAATGGCTAAAATTAAACTAAACTTAATGGTTAAATATAATGGGCAAACTTAAATTAGACCTCGTGACTAAATTTAATGATTAAACATACTGCCCAAATTTAGGTTATACCTAATGGTTATACATAGTGCCAAATCTAATTATGGTTCAACTTAAGCTAAACTTAATGCCAAATCTAATGGCTAAACATAGTGATTAAATTTTAATTAAACCTAATGGAAAAAATTTGGGTAAACGTAGTGGTTAAACATAATGGTCAAACCTAGTGCCAAATCTAATGGTTAAACATAATGGCTAAACTTAGTGGCTAAATTTAAATTAAAATTAATGGCTAAATTTTGAGTAAACCTAATGGTTAAACATAGTGGTCAAACTTAGTGCCAAATCTAATGGTTAAACATAATGGCTAAACCCAGTGGCTAAAGTTAAGTTAAAGTTAATGGTTAAATTTTGGGTAAACCTAATGGTTAAACATAGTGATTAAACATAATGACTAAACCCAATGGTTAAACTTGAATTGGTAAATGGGTGGATAAATAAGTAAATTATATGTAAGTATGTAGATAGGTAAACTTAGGTAAATCATACAAAAGTTAAAAAATATAAGTAGGGGGCAAAAACATGGTAAAATATAAATTTAAAAAATGTGTCTCCATTTTTATCTTGTGTCATGCATATAAGTGCCATAAAATAACATCAAAGTGGATGGAAGTATGATAGAATACCCTTAGTGCCCTTTATTACATTTGTAAGAATCTATTTCCAAAAGATTAAAAACAAATCAATTCTAAAAGTAGGATAAAATATCCCCATTTACAGTATGGTAAATTTGTGATTTGGGAATCCTTAACACATCTAATTTAATGAAACATATTGATACTAGGTAAGGATATAAAAATAATCGTATTTTTGAAGTCTCCACAAAAAATAATTTTATTTTTTATTTGTTAGAACCTACTTATCACATATTTTACAAAAGTCAATAGTGCAAAAAATAGATGAAAAGTAAATTGCAAAATCTACTTGTATTTTTAAAAATCTACTTTTAACTTACTTTTACAATGTGGAATTTGAAAGTTACTACACAATAGTGAAAATTGTCTTGTTTTTAATCAATAAAGTGAAAATATTCCACATACAAATGGTTTCTGATGAATTTTATTGTTATTTTCTTTTTACTTCTCAAGTAAATTACCAAGGAGATTTACTTGACTACTTTACCATGCTTATGTTTTAGGTAGGTAGGTATGTAAATAAATAAATAGTAGGTAGGTGGGTGGGTAATAAATAGGTAAATATTTAACGAAGTAAATAGGTGAGTGAATAGGTATGAGGTAGATACATAAGGTAGTAGACTATGTCCCATTTAACTAAAAATCATTGGTCATCTTCATTAAATGTTCAACTTGATGAGAGCTATTGATCATTTTGATTAAAAATCATTGGCCATCTTGATTAAATGTTCAATTTGATTAAAAACAATAGCCATTTTGACTAAGGTTATACAACTTGACTATATTTATTTGATTAAATAAATCATTATAGTCAAGTTGATCAATCAATAAATACATGTGTCATCAAAGCCCTTAACCTTTAGTCAAAATGTACATGTCCACTATTCAAAATGACAAATTAGTCAACTTGAACCTCTTTAAAAACCATGATTTGTGGTGATGATGGTTGTGATGATTTCAAGCTGTGTGGTAAACTTTTAGAAATGAATTTGAAAAATGTTCAAACATCCTTGTAAAAGACTATAACTTGGATTTTAAAATCTAGGAATGAGAAACAATAATGAGAGGATTGTTGCAAGGCTATCAACAAGGATGTTTAAAACTTTTGTGAAAACACAATTTGCACCACAAGTCATTATGTTCCAAGAGATTCTAGAATATTGAAATGTAATCTTCATTTATTATGGGTGACAACAATTTTTACATTTTTCATCACAAGTTGGAATATGCAAAACTTGGGCTATTGCTCAAGCTATTACAAATACCTTGACATTAATGGTCAAATAATGTGTATTAAACATTGTTAAATGCACGTGCATTTGCTTTCACCTTATGTATTTCAATGAAATTTGAATGGTCAAAATTCAAGCTTTTGATTTGAAGCAACTTTGATTCAAAGTTGCTAGAATTCAAATTGAAGATGAATTCACATGTGATCAATGTATTAACACCATTTCTAACATTTTCTAGCTTTTACATTGATGTTAAGGCACATAATATGTTGGTCATCATGTTAGACCTTTGTTTTGAAAACATTAAAATCATACAAGACTATATGAACAATATAGTTGTTAGTGTTGTTGTTGAATATGATGTTAAAGTTGTGTACTTGCTATTGTTGTAGGTTTACTTGCATTTAAACCTTGTGAAAGAAATAACAAACCCAACAACATTTGAAGATGTCAATTGTTTCTTTGGGCAAATTATTTTTATGGATAATGTCATCATGTCAACATTGACAAATGTATTGTAGATCTTCTAATAGTTATGTGTATGACTAATATAAACCAATAATCCTTTGGTTTGGTGGCATTACTACAAATATGTGTTTTTACAATGGCTTTTATGATTGAAATTTCAATGAAAACAAACAAATTGGACAAAGTTGCCAATAGTTAGATTGAACAAGTCAATTATGCCAAAAATTTAACTATTTTTTTATTGTCCAAAATGATGAAGATGATCAAAACTACCAGTTGACATGACTATTTGAAATGACTAAGATGACTAAAACTACTAAATGACGTGAAAATATTAATATATTTTTAAATATAAAATTTTATTTAAAATTTCCAAATTGAACTATGGACAATTTATGATTATATTGTTGAAAAATAAATAAAATTTGAGTTTGATGAATGGGGTTCATGATACGATGTCATGGACATAACATGTCAAAGTTGCATTTCGAATCTTCACTTATTCGGCCACAATCCAAAGATTTTACCACCCAACCACCACATCATGTTGTAATATAATTGGTTATTGCAAAATATATGAAAATTGTATAGTTATTTTTAATATCATGCATTATAATTTTATTATATAAAATAATTAGTTTCATAATGAAATTGTTTACACATGTACATCTTAAATATCATAATTCATTTCTAATTTGATAATTTCATTGAAATGTATACTTCCTTTTAATTCAAAAAAATGAAAATATATTTAAACCATCATTTAATTTAATTTCACTTCTGAAATTGCATAATTAAAATCACATGTCTTTAGTTTTGTAAAATATCTTTACTAATTTAATTTTCAAATTTGCAAAAATTATATTACTTCAAATTTCACATTTTCAATTATTTTAAAATGATAATAATTTCAGTTTGATCTTCCATTTTTTCACATGTCATTTTATTATATTTCAATTTTTTTCTTAATTTTTAGGTGAGTTTAAAAAAAATGAAAACACGAAATTCATAATTCACTTTAATTTTTTATTAATTAAATTTACAATATTTATAATATATTTCAAATTATATTAATATTTCCACATCATAAAAAATAGTGTCATAATTATAATTGATTGATCATAGTTAGATTAGTCAAATTGGTCAAATTAGACAATTCCATGTGGGTGCCACATATGATGCATGCCCAACATAGTGGAGTCTATTTTGACCAAATAACTAGTTTTCAAAATTGAAACAAACATACCTAAATTTGATTTTAATCAAATTAAACATCATCAATCATATTAAACAAATAGATTTTACTTTACAATCATCTTAGCCGCAATGTTACTAGTGGAAAAACCATGTTTTTATGATAATGTGAATCACACATCAATGCAATTTTAGCATGTGTTATTTTTGGCTCATCAAGTACTTAAGATAGTAGGCTGAATCATTGATTGAGTTTGACAAAATTTTCACTGTCATTAGTGTTATCATAAATCTTCAACGATTTCATGTTGGAATTAACAACTTGGACCACCTCATTCTTGTTATTAAAAATTGGTGTAATGATGCCCATTTTGTGTGTGAAGGAGCCCAAGAAAATTCTCTGGATCATTTTCTCACATGTACGACACATTGATTAAGGAACATACATAATTCATTGAGGAACAAGGCCTTTTCAAAGAAGGTTAATTGATTTTGGCCATGCTTTTAAAATATCATGTGAGTAAGCATTAACTCAAAAGTTCTTTTGAACTTCTTTATAATTTGTAATATTTGTGAATTAGATTCATTTGTTGTAGTAATGTCTATTACAATCTTCTAGTGATAAGGTGGCTAAGAAGAAAGTTGAGTCTTTAAAATTGGTTAAATGACTTTAAACATCTTTGTGGTTCAATTGATGTGGGGGTAATAACTTAAAAGTGCTTTGATTTTCTTGTGGGTTTTATTGTTTTATTGTTATGTTGATGCATGGGGGCAACAATTCTAAAGTTGTGTTTCCTTTTTCGTTTTGGTTATGCTAATGCTTGAAGATTTGACCCAAAAAAAAGAAATTGGTGGATTTGTTGATGCATGAAGGCAATAATTTAGAAAAAAAAATTTGAAAAAATTTGTTGATGCTTTGAGATTTGACATTTAATATCCAACAATTCCTCTCTTTTTTTGGTATAATTCGATTGAAACATGGGTTAACAACTTGAAAGTTTTATTGATTTTTTTGTTCCATTGATGCATGGGGGTTTTAGTTTTAGAAGGGTTTGCATTTTTTTTGGATTATGTTCTACATGGGGATTTGACTTCACTATTCAAAATGTGACTTTCATGGTTACAAAAATAGGAATCTAGTCAAATTGGACTTGTTGTTTATACCATTTTTGTAATTGCTTATGTCAAAATCGGATTAATGATGGATCTTATTTGAATATGTAATCATATGAATTTACTCATGAAAATCATGTTTTTACAAAACGCTCGTTGCAATTATATTGATGCATGGGGTTCAACTTTCACGGTCTTTGTTTTTTGTGTGGTTTTGTTAATGCAAGGGTGACGCACCCCCAAGCTTCTTGATGGATTCAACTGCGAATCCAAAGGTGAAGACAACGGAAGGAGAAGGAGTTGGGGCGCGCTCCTTAGCTCATAACACTTCGAGGATAGAGGGGCGTGTTGGAGCTTTGGGATGGGATTAAGAAGATTGACAAGCAATTCAATTACTCACATAAACTTGCATAAATCAAACAACAAGTTGGTTAGTGCGTAGTTGGAGCACTTTGATGCATGGACGAGCCAAGAGCAAACATAGATTCACAAGACTCACCATGGCTCGGACTTGGGGGAAACCACCACCTTCCCCCTTATAGTATACTCTATGCCTAGCCACCCAAATGTCATTTTGTCCCCAAATTTTCAAAGTTGGGACTCTTGCAACTTTGGGGGCCCATAATTTTGTGTGCAAACTTCTGATTGAGATGAGGTCTAAAGCAAAGTTGTAGCCCTAATCAAGAGCTTTTCAATGGTATGTTTTATGCCACCTAAACACAAGGAAATTAGGGCGATTCTCAACTTTTAATGGTTGGGAGTCAAATTGTCAAATTGACTCCCGACCCTTCTTTTGACCATAACTTGTGTTTTAAGTCTCAAAATGGGTCATGCGAGCCCATTTTAGACATCTACATTCCAAAATCTTTCCAATAATATAAAGAACTCCTCAATCCAATGGCTTTTGACACCTGTAATCACTCTCTGAAGATTTGGGAATCCATGGGGACTCCAACTCCCAAAGTGGGAGCTCACTTGAGAGTGTGAAGGTTCATTCCTTCACACTCTCCTACACTCCTGAGAACATGAGATGTGACTCCCAGGCTTCCCTATTGGCCCACACCCTTGCAAGCCTTTGCCTTGGTCACAAGCCTCAAGCTAGGGTTGCGACAAAAAAGGTAACAACCCTTAAGGTCTTTAACATTTTTTGGGTTTTGTTAATGCATGGGGATTTGACTTGCTGCAAATTTTAAAAATATTTTGTGAGTATGTTGATGTATAGGGGTAGGAAATTAAAATTTCTTCAAATTTTCTAGGGGTTCTATTGATGCATGGGGGCAACAACTCATAAACTTCATGACCTTTGTGGTTGTGTTAATGTGTGAAGGCTTCTAGCATTGATCAATTTCTTATGGTTATGTCAATGTTTGAATTTTTTTTTTGGTTTGGTTGTGTTGATATGGGGAAGAACTAATGAAAATGTATTGGTTGCTAATTGTAGGAATGATATGACCACCAAAAAAATCCCAATCGAAAGACATGTAATTTTGTGTGTAAATGGTAATGAGAAAAATCATAGCCTATTGATGTTTAGGCCACTTGATTAGGACTTGTGAAATGTTTTCTATGGTCAATATCACACTATAACTTGAAAACTATATATTCATGTAAATATTTTTATTAAAAAATTATTTATCATTTCATAATTTTAATTAAAAGCCTTAAACCTTAACTATACCTAAAACCACTTGCTTGTTAAAAAAACGCCTTCACTCTAAGGAACCACCATGTTCTACAATACCAACCAAAACCTTATATGGAGGTTATCATATCCTTCAAAATTTTACCACAACGTTACCTAGAGGTTTCATAGTTCTCTTAAAAAAATTATACCTGGAATCCAAGGTTCCTTAAAAAATGCATAATAGTTTAAGGGCTATCTTTCCATGATTGTCAACATTTTATTCATTGCCATAGTTACTTTGTAAGGCTAGAGTGAATGCAAGCGATGGTCAATTCAAGTCAAAAGTCTTATAACTTGTAGTTTGTTGCAATCATTATTAGTGTACCATGTGCAATTGGTCCAAGTGTGAATTGGTTACCCAACTAAATTTTCCCTTCAAAACCATTCTTTCAATAACTAATTGAATTTCCAAAACACCTTCATTCAATCCTATCCTACTCACCAAGGGCTTTTCAATAATACCAAGAGCATGCCCAAATTCTTGTATAATTTTTAGTTTTGACTTAAAGGAATTCTTAGTGAAAAAATTGTTAAATATTCAATATTAACTTCTCTAGCATAGGTTCAAACATTATGAAACCAACTTAGGGTTTCCAATGGTACCAAGAGTGCAGCAAAAGTTGTTGCAATTTAGGAGATCTCAACTTGACAAACAAAACAAACAACCTTCCTTCATAGATAGATATGCATGAATAGGCCTAATCTTGGTTTTGGATTCTAGTGGCACCATTAAGCCAAAATGAAGAAGAGTTAAGGATCTACTAGTAGGCCAAAATAGTGATATCAAAAAGTTTCTACACAAGCAAAAAGTGTAAACCTGGGGCAAACATCATATGGGTTGGCATTTGGTATTCAAGAGACTTTAGTGGAGTTCGCAATTTCATCACATTGCTGGCAATGCCACCCCACTGTGTAACTATGTAACTATCATGATTTGGAATCACAATTGAGAATTGAGTATGAATCCGAAGTTATGAGCATGGAGGAATGCAATTAAGCCTAAGCAATTTCTCCAACTAATCAGCACTTTGTGGAATGACTTGTCTGTGGGCTGTTTGATACCAAACATTTTGGATATACATCACTAATTCAAGAAGTTAGAGAGGACATGACTGATGGGTTGTCAGCAAATGGTCCATCCAAATGCCATTTGTAGGCCAATGTACTCTTGTAAGGGACCTCTAGTCATGGTTATGAACACACCTGTTGACATAGATATCTAGCATCGCAATTTCAGAAGCTCATCTGACCTATGAAGCTGCCTGTTGATGTAGATTTCTTGCGTTGTAACTAATCGAGATGCCCATCTAAACTCCTGTTGGTGCTTATGTTCTTCATTTAAATTTGTAATTGGTATATCGATTTGCATCAAAGCTCACTATGTTTTAAAGTTCAGGGCCCTTACATGGCTTTTTCTAAAGAATACTTCATGTGTCTACATCATCAAGGCTCAAGAATTTCCAAGCTTTTCAACAATCCTTGGTCAAGCTAAAGCCAAATGATTTCTATTCTTTGCAGGTGTTTGAGAATGTTGGAGGCTGAAATGGCAATTGACAAAAGTATTTAGTCAAAGGTATTCAAAGGAACTCCTTCTATGCAACCCACAACTATGTCCCCCTTTCAGGACAATAGTAGATCATAGAATGGGACCACTTCCCTGCAGACTGAAACTTATTTCCTGTTCAAAGTAGTAAATTTTGTGTTGTAGAATCAAGCTCTTGATGCAGGCTGCAAGTATGATGTCTAGCAAGAATGCTCTATCCTTCTATGAAAGAGGTATGGAAAAGGGGGGACATATGGCAACATCAAAATTACTCACAAACTTGTCAAACTTTCGTGTACCCATCTTCAAGTGTAGTTCAGGATAGTGGGCTTTTCAAAACCATAGTGCATGTGGAGGTGGGCAATTACATTTTCATAAAGCTCGTGGGCTCTTTACGCCAGGTAATGCACTCTCTATGTAGACTACAAAAAACGGGCACAAGTCTTTATGAAAGGTGAATTAACATAGCAAAATGGGCTGATAATGGAAGCAAGCAAGAAAGGAGGCGCAGGGAGAGGACCAATTTTGGGCAAGTACATCAGTTCTGGTTCTAGCTAATAAAAACCAAACCAGAACCAGGTCTGAATTTAAGAACCGGAAACACGAACTGAAGCCTGATTTTATTTTCTTAAAGAATTGGACCCAGAACCAGGAATCCAATTCTATTTAGACATGGAACTGAAACCAGAACCAAAGCTTTAAAACAACTTTGAAAACCAAATGACAGGTGTTAACCGGGCTTAACAGAGTTAATTGTCAGTTCTGGTCTAGATTGGTAAGTATTAGACCGAAATCATAAGTGCGAATTAATGCATGTTGAATACAAGAATCATCGTACCCATATTACATTTGCATGAAGGTCTTTTGCCCATACCAGAAGCTACAAGTTGAAACAACCCATATGAAGAATTGTTCTTTAATACATGCACAGCTTCTGTTGATTGTTTTGATAACCTTAACAAAGGGGGAAAAAATTAAAAAATCGTCTGTAAAGGCCCATCTTCCCGTTGTGATGCACATCAGACATGTACCTGTGAGAGAGGTCCAGGGTCATAGGGTTACCCGGCAAGGCCCTCTGTTCCACTTTACTCTCAGCTGTCTATTATTATGTAGTCATAGTGATGGTTAGTCAACAAACCTTTTTCTAGGCCCATCATCCTAGTGATTTTATTCCACAAAAGTTTCACAGTAAAAAGTGGGAAATTTTGGGTTTTTAGTGTAAATTTGACATTTTTCAAAAGATTGGCCTAAATTCTGATTGTCACAGAATTGAAAATCAAAACCCTACTTGCCAAATCCAGCTTTCCTCAGCAGGCAAACAGCCTACAAGCTCTAATTTCTCTTGTGGTGCATGAATGCATCTCATTGTACTAACTCATGTACTGAAACACGCAGTTGGTTCGTAATGAAAATGCAATAAAATATAATTGAACACATCTTTTGACGAACATCTTGCTTTCTGGACAAATATTCAGACCTTGTACATATCTTGAGTGATTTCTAAAATCTTCTACCCTAAATAATAAGGAACTCATTGGCATCCCTTAGTGACCATAGCTGTTTTCACCAAAAATATATTATTTGTAGAAAAGTTGATTTTTTCAAAGAAGAAAATTTTGTGAATGGAAATAGAGAATCTCATTAAGTATTGATATTTTGGGCATGGAATCTTCAAAATTAATTAATGTTTCAACATGTGTTGAAGCTGGCCTTGTATATGGAGTCGTCAAACTATTTAGTGGAATATACTCCAAATTGATTAAAGTGCTTGTGCATAAAAAAGGTTACAGGTGAAATATTTGACGTTCAGATTTTTTGTGCAAATGTACCTAAGGGGAATGTAAAGAGAGCTCCTTCAAGCCCCATTATTGGCCATGTGCAAATCCCAAAGTGTCAATATGACTAGGTAATTTGGACCAGGTGTTTTACAATTTTTTAAAAATCAGGCAGAGCTTTCCAAAAACATTTTCGGGCAGACACAAAAACTTCAAGCAGATCTGGCGGTATAGGCAGTTCATTTGGGCTGTGGGTAGCCAGAACAATCTTTTCAGAACCAGTGCATCTGCTTGTAAAGGTTGTAGATCCCTTAAGCTTGGTCTACACTGATGTTGGTTATAACCTGATTTTTGCAAGTCCGCTCACAAAAGGGTAGGAGTTTTTGTTTGAATGATGAAAAACATCATCCATGAATTGGTACCAAGCTTCATTTCCTAAAGGGGAATCTATATTCTCCCACACTCAGTATGGACTCTCTAACAACAGCACAGCACAGCACAGCACAGGGTTAAATTGTAGTTTTAATGCTAAAAAACAAAATACACATATCTGAAAGCACATTTTGTATGGTTGACAATTATCACACCAGGTACCAAAGGAAGGACCTACAGCTTATAATACCCATTTGTAATGATGGGGAATTTCAAATTATAATAATTGGGTTCTCCTTGGAATAATTTGGGTTCTAATTTAGAGGGTTATAATGTAGTTACATGTGGGTTAACCATCTAAATTTTAACCCTCTAAATTATTGTAGTAGTGAATGCATGTTCGAAAGGATTGCATCTGGTCTTATTTAGCCCTTCTACTTCAGAGGATTGTGGAGCCTTCCACCATGCTCTATGTTGGGGATGTTATTTCCATTTTATTCCAAACATAGGGTTCAAATTATTGAAAAAAAACATAATTTATAATTTA
>Ga0209611_10009384_pt1 | contig 14833 bp, 13 predicted proteins | sample S1TSphgellanicum_3_FD_187693 | JGI IMG/M metagenome (GOLD analysis project Ga0209611, IMG submission 187693) | Host-associated microbial communities from peat moss isolated from Minnesota, USA - S1T2_Fc - Sphagnum magellanicum MG (SPAdes) (version 2) | ecosystem: Host-associated > Plants > Peat... | reverse complement strand
ATTAAACCACAAATGTGGGGATCCGTTTGTGGTTTCAAGTAAATTAATTATTCATATGGAAAACAATTCTAGCTCTATAACAAAGATAATATCTTCTTCGTCATTTGTGATGCCATTCTGATAATTCTAGCACAGTAACACTTATGGTCTTTTTATTTCACTTCCCAAATGTTTGGTAATTGTAATTGTTCGGATTGTCCCATTCCCTTGTATGGTAACAATGTTACTTCCCTAATCATGTGCCACTTTAACATCCTTCAACCATGGTTTCCCCAACAACATGGAATAACTAGAATCTACCACATTATTCTAAAGTATAATAAACATAGTTATGTAAGGAATGCCATGAACATATATCTTTAGATCTCTGGTCAACCCCACTAATTTTGTGGTTGTTTAATCTACCATTCTAAGATTATATGGTGCAAGTTTAGGCTTTGGAAGGCCCAACTTCAATCTTAACTATTTTGTGATAATATTAATTCCAGAACCTTCATCCAATAACACATCTTCTATTATATTCTTCCCAATTTCTACTTGGATAATTACCACATGATTATCTATTGTTGCATTAGTTGTCCCTACTTCTGGCACTAAAGAACCAACTTGTTTATTTGTGGTTGTTTTATTTACATTTTGAATTTTCTCTAATTTTAATTTATGCCAAAAATATCTCTTTAGCTCAAGAACTATTTTAAGCAATTGTTCTAAGTTCAAAGTATAACATGTTTCTAGCATTTACTTATTAATGTCTAGAAAAATTTCTTCTATTATGATCAATTTCCCTTGTGGATTCACTACTTCTTGATATTTTTGTGTGTCCACAGGAGTAGTATTTAGCATACATGGCCAAGTTATGTTCCATCCCTCCATGCATGTGGATGGCCTTTTGATCTAGGTTTGTGTTTTTTGAATATGTTGAATTATCTCCACCATAGACTACTTCAACTGCTCTTCTTTCTCCCAATTAGCAACATTCTTTGCTTTTCTTGGCTTTCTATCCTTGAAAACTTGTTTTTTAGTTATTTTACTTCTTGTGGTAATATTAATATCCACCACATTCACATCCGCAATGACTATTTGTGTTTTAACAACAGGTTGAACCTCTCCTATTATCATAGATTTCCCATGAAACATTTTTTGCATCTCAACAAATTTTGGAAAATCTATCATTTTATGGCCATTCAAACCACAAATGTGACATGCATATGAAGATGTCTTTTGTGCTTTTTGACTTGGTTATGCAGCTTCTGTGGTTGCCACTATGATCTGTTCTTTATTCTTTTTGCATGTTTCCACATTGTGATTTGTCATCCCACAATTTGTGTTATGTTTATCAATCTTCCCTATATTATTTTCTGTTTTTGTTAGTACTACCTATTTGATACTTTGTGTTATTGATAGTGCACTCCTCACTTTTGCAATATTCATACCTTTTTCACACAACATTGCTGCCTCTTTATGTTGTTGTAATATTGATCGCTTCATCCCTACCGTCGTAATTCTGAGGTATGATTACAAACCCGCTCCAAACATAATAGTTAAAAAACTATCTGTGGTTGGTAGTTGTAAACCATGAGCCAACTTTTGAATCCATTCATGGTAAACCTTTGCCTTTTCAATCTCCTCCTACTTCATGTTCTTCAGCTCCATGTATATTTGTTCGTCATTTTGAATCTTCTGATGATGTTTGCAAAATGTCAGGGTAAGTTTTGAAAAAGTACAATCAAGAAATTTTGACATGTAATTATGGCATCGGTCCAATGCCGTATCTTTTAGTGTATAGTTAAACGCATTGATGATATATTCTTCAAAAGTCTCTATATTTGCCTTTATTACAAAATTGAACACTCTAACATGAGCATCTAGATCAACATCTTTTTTGAAATCAAAATACTTAAAAGCTACCATGTTTGGCATAACATAATGACCATTTATGTGATCAAGAATTGGTGCAATTACAACAATTTGTTATTGGTATCTTCGTCTTGAATACACATCATCTACATTTCTGCACCCTCCAACAGCCATTGAACTGATCAGTGGTTGATCTGTAGTCCTGTTCCCATGAATAGCCATTATTGGATTATTAAACAACATTTGGGGTATGCCAACAACTCCAATAATAGTTGTTGGTAATGCTGAACTTTGATTCAAATTCCTTCATGCTAAGATTCTACCTAATTCGCTACCCAATTTTGTTGCAAATCCAACTAATACTCCCCTTTTGACAACATATATGTTGGGCCCAACAACCATTTCCACTCTTGTGGTTGTTATTCCTGCATTAAGTGATTGAGTAATGTGAGGCGACTTCCCGTCCCTCTACTCCTGATTCTACAAGGTGATTATGCTTGAAAGCACAAATGCTATTCGTGAAGGAAAGAATGCAAGTGCAATTTTAGATGTTAGATTGCGTTTGTAGTTGAAATTAAGTAGCCTACCTCCTATGCATCATTTACGATTAGAACTAATAGATATATTTTTCAAGCTCACACATTACACATTCTAGGATTTTATGTCAAATGGTCATTCATTCAAATCAATGTTTAAGGGCTTAACACCATGTCCAACATAACTGCAGACCACTAGTCACTTGAAATGTTATTTCTCACACATAGGTTATTCAAATCTAGCTTGCCATAGCTTTGTAGAAAGCTAACAAAAAGGCGCATCTTGCTACCAAATCCTAAGCTTTGCAGCTAAACTAGCAAGAAGTTATGCTACAAAACCCAAGAGGGTTTTACAAAGGTGATAATTCAACCTTGCTGTAGACCATCAGTCACTTAAAACGTCATTTCTAACACATACATTATTCAAATCTGGCTTGCATTAGCTCATTAGAAAGCTAGCTACAAGGTGCACCAGCCTACCAAATCTTAGAATCTGCAGCTACACCAGTAAGGAGTTATACTACCAAACCCGAGAGGGTTTCTACGAAGGTAGTCGGTTCAACTTGGATGCAGACCCTCAGTCATTAAAAAACATCATTTCTAACACATACATTATTCAAATTCGGCTTGCCTTAGCTTGTTAGAAAGTTAATTATAAGGCGCAACTTGCTACCAAATCTCAAGATCTGTAGCTAAACTAGTAAAAAGTTATGCTATGAAACTCGAGAGGGTTTCTGAAATTTCTCTAGAGTTCCAACCTTCCAACACTATCACAAGATTTTCATTCTACTTTCCTTCCTTCTTCCCTCTACCAAGACTAATCATTATTTTCCTCTTTAAGAAACTTGGGGAAACAAGTATTCAAGATTGCATGAAAATTATCCCCGAGGCATAGAGAGTCCTCCCAATGATCCAAGTCCGCCTTTCAAAGAGAAGGAGAAGGGAGGTGAAGGCAGATCCAAAACTTGGTGGCCAATGGAAGGTTCCATGCTTGGTGGCCAATGGAAGGTTCCTTGCTTGATGGCCAATGGAAGGTTCCACGCTTGGTGGCCAATGGAAGGTTCCTTGCTTGGTGGCCAATGGAATGTTTCAAGCTTGGTGGCCAATGGAAGGTTCCATGTTTGGTGGCCAATGGAAGGTTCCTTGCTTGGTGGCCAATGGAAGGTGAAGGAGAAACACCTCTTCCATTTTTCCCCCAACAAACTTTACCCAAACCTTCAATTTTTTCCTTTGACTTTACGATTTTACTTTACCATGGTCTTAAGCCGTTACTCATGCCTTTCTTTCCTTTTCTTCGATCTATAAATCACAATTGCGCACCTCAATGTAACAAGTCTTTCACACCTTCATTGTCGATTTGATTTTGATTGAAGATCTGACCTTTTCTTTTCCTTGAAATTATGGCGTTGCGTATGGTCACATTTTACAAGCCGCAAGTCGCACAAGCAAATGAAGAACCGCCTCCGGAGTCGTCTCTAGATCTTGCCCTAACACAGCACCCTCGTGATGAAGAACCCGAACCTCAAGAGGTGCGTGCTTGTTTTGAAGTCGAACCCCCTTGAGCCTGGTACTATCGTATTTCTCCGAACTTTCGCACCCTGATGATCTTGCTGTAAGTCAACCCCGCTTCTGGTGACGAACCCGAGACCGTTTGTGAAGGTTGTTACGAAATTGAAGCTACTTCTATATTCGCATGGTCTTAAGTTCCCGGTGTTGGTCACTATCGTTGGTTGCGCGGTCCGATTCGTCGATTGCCTCCTAATAGCAAAGCGGACTACGTAGTTCGCACCATCCGACGCATCCTAAATTTCCTGTAGTTGTGAACTATCACTATGGCATAACTCAGGATTTTACATGTACTTGCAGCTCCTTGCTGAGCTTATCCCTAATCTAAATAAATGTTTCAATTATCATCAAAATCCTGTTGCCATTGGCACACTATCATACTATCTATTTAATTGTTGAGTTGCCTTGAATTAACCTTACGTTCAACGGCTTGAAGATTGTTCTACTTTTATTAAACATTTCATTAACATCCCTTCAATTGCTTCAAGAATTCTTAACATCCTTGCTACTCCCTAAATACCATAACAAGACTAATGTTGTGTTGAACATTGCAAATTTTTGGTGTCTACTTCCACCCCCAACCCTCTAGAGATTTCTCACCCCTAATTACGCAACAAAGTTTCTAAAACTATGGTTATTAGCCTTTGTTGAAGAAAAAGAACTAATCTAACTCCTTATTCACCAATAACGCATTTCAGAAAAACTAAATGTAACCACAAAGAAGGATCCACACCCATTATCTTTCATAGATGAAGTGTTGAACACAATAGCAGGGTATGAAACATATTCCTTTTTAGATGAATATTCATGATATCATCAAATATCTATAGATCTAGAAGATAGATACAAAATTGCATTTGTTACAGACTAGGGGGCTTTTATATGGAAGGTGATGTCATTTTGAGTTTAAAATGGACCTCCAACATATCAAAGAATCATGACCAAAACATTCAAAGAGTATTTGGAAAGTTTTACGAAGATATTTATGGATGAGTTTACAGCATATAGTGACATGGATAGTCATTTGCAAAATCTTAGATTATGTTTTCAAAAATGCAAAGAATATGGCATTAGTTTGAATGCAAACAAATCTGCACTAATACTGGTATCACCAAACTTACAAGTGGAATTTCATGTTCATACAAATGGGTCCTTATTACTTGTGGGGGCTATGTTGTTTCATAACTTAATAGGGAAGAATATGTTTATAGGCTTTTGAATAGAACAAAATAGAATTATAGCACAATAGAAAGAAAAAATTTAACAATGGTTTTTTCTTTGGACAAGTTCAGACATTATTTGTTGGGCAATAAATTTGTCTTTTATGCAGATCATATGGCATTGGTCTATTTGGTCAACAAACCATAGGTTTCAGGGAGAATAACTAAATGGTTGTTATTATTCCTTAAATATGATTTCATAGTAATGTATAAGGCAGGTAGTTACAGATGCATTGTCAAGATTATTGGATAGTACATAACCCGTAGGTGAACATGATTAAACCACAAATGCAAGTTTGCTTTATACAAGGCCAAAATGGCTCAATGACGTAAATTTTTTTATAAAGATAGGATAGATTGAAGGCACGTTATCAGTGCAGTAGAAGCAAATTTGGTCAAGAAAGTAGAACCTTTTACACCAAAGAATGGTGAATTGTACAGAATGGGCCAAAATAACACAATGTGACAATGTTTGACAACAACATAAGCAAATTTGGTCAAGAAAGTAGAACCTTTTACACCAAAGAATGGTGAATTGTACAGAATGGGCCAAAATAACACAATGTGACAATGTTTGACAACAACATAAGCATAGATGGTGATGAAGGAATTGCATGAAGGACCTTCAAGAGGCCATTTTGCAACGAAAATAACACAAAGGAAAATATTGGATGTTGGATATTGGCATCCAACTATGTGCATGGACGTGCAGGATTGCTGCAGATCTTGTGATGCATGTCAAAGAATAGGAGGATTGGCAACTCAAAGTCTTGCAAAGCTAGTCACAAGTCTTCCAAAGGAACCATTTATGAAATGGGGACCTGATTTTGTTGGGTTAATTAAACTAATAAGGAAAATAAACATATTCTTATTGCCATAGACTATGTTACCAAGTGGGTGGAAGCAAAAGTATTGAGAACTAATACAACAAAAATCATAACAAAATTTCTATATGAGTGCATGTTAATTAACCAGGTTTGGATGTCCTTTGACTACATTCATAGATCGGGGAATTCATTCTATCAATGATGCCATAAAGTATTTGATAGATCATTTTTTGATGAAACATGTGAATTCTACAACTTATTATCCTTAAGGGAATGGGTAGGTTAAGTCTACTAACAAGGTACTTAGGACATTGTTGACCAAGTTAATTACTGAAAATATAACAGATTGGGATGAACATTTGTTTACAATGTTATTTTCATACAAAATTGCATACAAAGTAACAATAGGGTATACACCATATTAATTAATATATGGATTCCATCCATTAATGCCCACATAGTATGTCATTTCAGTTGTTGGTGGAGAGGAGAGAGATTGTATTGCAGTGATAATTTTAACTAGTAGAATTACAGAGCTCGAGAAGTTATAGGAAGTTAAAATGCAAGCTATAGAAACTATAGGAATTTAACAATGGAATATAACATTATGGAGTCAACAAAAAAATTCAAAAAAATAGTTTAGTTTTGGTGATTATGTTCTGTGGTTTCAAAAGGGCAATAAATCACACCTAGGAAAGTTTACTAGGAAATGGTTTGGACCGTATGGAATATAGTATGTGTTGCCAAATAACACTGTGTTATTGGTGACCATTGAGAAGTTTGAAATTAACCATGTGTTGGTCAACGTGAATAAGCTCAAACCTTACAAATACATGGAATTTGAAGTTCAGAAAAAAGAACAACATATGCCAATATATTGGGAAAAAAATGTAGGTGGAGTTCAGGATGCGAATTTTGACATAGAGGAGGATGATGAAGGATGTCAACTACCAAAACCACAAATAAAAAATGATGAAGATAAAGAACAGATCACATATCCAACGGTGAGCATAGTCTTTATTTTTTATCTCCAAAATAATAATAATTGCAGCAATACGAGATTTGGGATGCAAAATTCTACATATGATATGTCAAGTGTATCACTTGAATCAGCAACAATATTTATTTGGTCATTAGGAATATTTGCACAATCATTAAAATTGTGGGCATCGTCAACAAAAAAATCAATACAATCACCAAATGTGTTTTCAAAGTCAACAGAAGGTGTATAAGGCGAATGAAGTGGAATTAGTAGAAATAATGTAGGGTGATTAATGGATGTGGAATAATCGAAAGATGAAATTTGCGACATTCATTCATAATGATGATGCTAAGTGTTTCCACGTGGCGATATAAAAGACACATAAACTTATATTGATGGGTGGTATTAATTTCAAAGATCATGTGCTAATTAAAAGGTGACGGGCAAATGAAAAAATGAATGTGACGGGTAGGATGTTTAAGGATGAAAAAAAAAAGGTAATCATTAAAAGCAATTTGCATTTGTTGTTGGAAGTTGTGCGCATTTACAAAGTTTTGGAGTTCACAACAATATGAATGTAGAAAGTGCAATTGAAAAACTATAGTGAATAACAAGGGGAAAGGAAACGTAAAGAAATGAGAACAGACGAAGGTAGGAGGAAGAAGCGAAATTGTTGAGAAAAACAAAAGTAGAAAAGGAGTTGAGAAGAGCAGAGAAAGGAATGTTGAATATTTAACTGTTGGCTATAAGGCCATCGCCGTATTCATCATCATCTTTGAAATGTGCAGAAGGGAAGGCGTATAATGTGAGGATACAGTTTGTGCAGATGATAATTCAAGACATGGATATAACTGGAACATTTGCAATTGAATTTTTGCGCAAAAGCAGACAACGTTGGCGTGCAAGAGAGCAGATAGGACTAGGAGTTACATCAATAAATTCGGTGTACATTGAAGAATCAGAGGAAGACGAAACTATGAAGCATCAGTTTGTGGAGGCACAAACAATGTAGAAGGATGCAAGAGAAGATAACATTGTTACGCAAAAAGAACAACTATTCACAGAAGTGTAGTTGAACATAAAGTAAACTACAAAGGTGCAAACAATGGCAAAAGCATAGTGAAGGCTGATGGAGATGGAGCAATGTGAAGTGGAAACGGTAGCGAAAAGAAGATGCGCAATCTTGGATAGAGTTACACTTTTGGAGAAAGGTATTAAAATTCTAGATCCTGAGCATTTCATGTGGACATAAACGAAACAGAACTATGACAAACATATAGAGCGAATGGAGAATTGGAAGGATATTGATGTGGAAGAAGACTGGGTTTTTAAAGTAGGGCTTGTGCTTTTATTTCTAATGGGGTGGGAAGCATCGATGCCTAATGTAATGTTGGAATTTTTGAACAAATTTTTTATCAAGGGGGTAGATATCTACTTTGGGCATAAGGATAAGGTGTATGTAATTAGCAAACAACTGATTGTAGATGTTTTTGGAGTGTGTGCGAAAGGGTATGTAGAAGAACCAAAAGGACAAGTTGGTAAGTGACTAGTAGTTCATGCATTATGAAGTTGTAAACTTGCACCTACAAATTCTTCTACATATCAATGGAATGAAAAGAGTAAGGGTCTACCATACTTTGTTAGATATCTCAGCATTATGTGAGGAATTCTTGCACACCTTCACCATTAAGATATGCACTCACAAAAAACCCGGTTGGAAGTGGAACTACTATGTAGTTGTAGTCTAACACGTAAGGCGATTCAAGATAAGTAATGAAATTCACTAAGGATCTAATGCGTTGTGTCCAACATCTACACATAACATCCTAATCTAAAATGCATTGGATTTTTGAAAGCTAATATAAAGAAGCCATGGTATAAAATCTCATAAGTTTTTAGTTTTATTTTTTATTTTTTTGATCAAGAGTTAAACCTTGAACTAGAAACCACTTTGCTTAGATTGAAGGAAAAAACAGACAATTCGACCCCCTCTACTTCCAACAAGTGTAACTCCCTTACAACAATTCCGATGATGCTGAAATTTTGGGAGAACCTTCTGCACCTTCCAAACTAAAACTCATTTAATTTTGACACAAATCCAACATTGGATTTGGGAGGAAAAATTAATTGAAGTAAAACTCCAGAGGCTTTGTCATGGAATTCCTTCCATGGACTCCACCACAACACCCTCTACTTCCAACCAATGTAGCTCCCTGACAGCAACTCCGATGATGTTGAAATTTTGGGAGAACCTTCTACACCTTTCAAACTTAAACTAATTTCATTTTGACACAAATCCAACGGTGGATTTGGGAGGAATAACTAATTGAACCAAAATTCCAGAGGCTTTGCTACAAGTACTTGTTACACACAACTTCCTTTCATGTTTGTTTCTTGCACACTCTCTTTCCATGAACACTTCTCCACACATAAGGACTAAACATTCTTCCTCACACTTCCTCCTCCTCTTTCTTTCCTTCTCACAACACATAATGCCCTCCCTCTTGGTAAGCCTCCATGACCTTCCTTGAACTTGTTTCCCTTGTCCAATGAAAGTTTGAAATTCTTTGCTCCAATCGATGGCCTCCTCATCCTTCTAGAGCTAATGAAAATTGAGAATAAATTGCCATCCAATTGAATTTAGGATGAGATTTCTTGGACACAAGGAAAATTCCATCCTCCAATCAAATATGATGATAATCCTCATGACTAATGGGATTGGAGGATTCATCCCTTCCTTTATCTTGGATATCTTGATGAAGTCTCTTGAGCTTGATCCTTATCCTTTCCGTCCGTTGACCTTCACATCCTATTTTTTCATCCTACTTACTTCAAGTAACTAACTACTAGGATAGTTTATCGGTAGTAACTAGTAACGTCCCTGAATTTTTACTTGATTAATTCAATGGTTGAACTAACATTCCCTTGTACCATTTACTCTATTGATATTCTCTACCTATTTATTTTACCATGCACTAGTTAACTATGTAGTACATAGTAAATTGGAAGTAAATTTGCACCACAAAAAACCCCCACATACTTCTAAATCCGCCATCGAAATTAGGGTTTAATAAATCCATTAGATCTAGGATGTTCGAGTTTCATGAGGTTCCGCCGTCATTCCCACACCTTACGCCTACCCTAATTTGTTAAATAAAAAGGCTTCAACCCCGCAAATACCACATTGTTTGTACTACCTTCTTGGTTTTTGTTGATGCAGGTGAGAACTAGTCATGGCGAATGATGTCGCTACGCCTTCGAATCCTCCAGTTGCACCAGTAGAACAGGAAGAGCTTGAAGAAGCATCGCTCGACGTGATTGTTTCTCAACGACCGCGTGAAGAAGAACCGCCCAGACAAGTGGTGCGCACTCGAGTCGATCGTTCGGCATGGGATCGTCGACTGTCTCCTAACCCACGTGCTTTAGCAATTTATTTAGAGTTCGTTACTGCTCGTGGAGCTGCGCCAGAAAGGTTTGAAGAGTGTTAGTGCGAAGATGATGATGTCCGTTTCCATTGTCGAACGTGGGTTTTCGGTGATGGCCATTATCGTTGGCTACGAGGGCCAATCAACCCCCTTCCCATGGAGCATTGAGCCGAGTACCTCGCTCACACCATTCGTCGCATTCTAAATTTTTTACAATTGTGATATATCCTTTAAGTCAGTTATAAAATTATAATTCACTTGAGGCTACTCGGGCGGAAATGTTAATACTTAAGTTTGAATTGATTCTATTTAAAAGTCTGATAGAAGTGAAACTAAATAAAAATGTATTAGGACTACATCCTAAAAATCTTACAAGTACATCATTAGTGCTTGAAGATTCTTCTACAGACTAACTTAACCTTGTCATGGCAAATTGCTATTGTTAATTATGGGCTTGTATTCCCTATATATCAATAAATCACATCTAATTCTACATCCCCTTTCCTTTCTCTATAACATAAAAGGGATAATGTACTTTAAAAGGTTTACTACGTGTTTAACTGATTAAGCGCTATATCAACTGAAATAAAGAAGTATTATATGCCTAGAAATATCATAAAAGCTGATTCAACTATTAATAATCACTACTTGGAGGCTTATAAGCATTCAAATCATTAGTACTAAGGAAAATTACAAAACTAAAGCTTAACTAATTGTTGAGCTATAATCCATGGCTCACACATTATATCTATCATTTATCAAAGGGAGAAAGTACAATATTTTAGCAACAAAATTGATATTGCATTGGTGAAAGTAGAAAAGGGGATCATGTAAATTGGGCATAGGTTATATTCAATAATTTGTGTAGTGAGTTGGATAGGTGGTATAAATATGTTCAGGACAATATGGGGGATAAGAAAGATACTTGTCATTCTGCCTTGGTATTGGCAAAAATCTTTCAGTATTTGTTTATGCATCAAAAGGATAATCCACAAAAACCATCGGCCAAGGTTTAAAAAACTAGGGAGGAGGTGCAAACAACGCTAGAAAACAGAAAGAAAAAGTAACAAATTCTCCAAGGAATGCTTTCAAGAGGAAGAACAATGTTGAGGAAGGAGGAGCTTGACGCTCAAGAGGGAAGAGGGAATAACAAAACACAAATTTGAAGGCATAGAAAATGATGAGGGGCAAAGTGGAACCCTTTGTAGTACCAACAATGGTAAGGGCGGTGCCACTAATGCTCCAAGCAATTAGATAGACTACATCAGTACCATAGATGGCATCTCCACAAGAAAGACAACCAAAGGAGCAAAGGCATGAAATACCACATATGACATCGCCACAAGAAAGACAACTGCGAGAACAAAGTTAGGAAGTTAAGAGGGAACATGACATAAAGTTTCCAAAGGGTGAGGAAAATCTGCACTTTGAAGGGGATGTATTGGATGGAGACCATTGCAAGTCCAAAACATTTTCAACATTTACAACAACATTTGTAGCAACAACAATAGACACAAGAAGGTCTACAAGCTACTGAACTATAGACAAAGAGAGTGGCAATGCAACTTGCTTTTGAAAAGTTTAGACTAGCAGAACTATAGGTATCACCTAGTAGACCAAAATCTGTAGAAGGATTCCCATTTGAATTTGACTTGGGGAAAATAATGGTACAAGAATTGGGATCATTTGCAGAAGCATCTAAAGATCCTACGACACAGACAAGTACAACAAAGTATGTAGAAGAGGTAGCTATAGAAATAATGAAAGTAGATAAGGCCATTGAGTTATTTCAAACCATGGCAATTGTGAATTTGAATATGGGGAATTTGATTCTAGAGGTAAACATTCTGAAGAACAAATGGGTTACGAGGGAGAAGGAAAAGCTAGTGTTATAGGAGGAATTGGATAAGGAAAGAGAGTTCCAAAAGGGGTATAAGCATAATGTGGAAATCTAGAGGAAGGATAGGGCAGAAACTGAATAAAATAACAAAATATTCATTAAGAAATTACAAGATGAGAATGAGGAGCTCAAAGGTAGCACAACATAGCTAACCTCGCAAGATGAAAAATTGTAAAATTTAAGACAAAAGGCTGAAATCTAAGAAACCACAAAGAAGAAGTGGACAAAAGCAATGTTTTTTCATAAGAAACAACATGAAGCTTTAGATAGTTAGGTGAAAGCAATGATTAAAGAAAATAAGGGGAAGGATAATGTTATGAAAAATTTGGAATTGATAAATCTAAATAATGCATCTTTGTTGCAATCTAAAGAGCTTAAAAGAAAGACAACAGAAGCAGAAATAGAGCAATTCACAAAGGACAAGACGGAATCTCAAAAAAGACTATAACACCTGCAAACACATTTGGAGAGGGCACATGAATAGAGGAAGATCTTGGACCTAGCTAGTATTAAGAAAAGACTAAAGGATTATGAATAGATGTTGTAGTACTATACACTCATGAAGACAAAGAATAAGATGAAAAACTTTGAGGCAAAATCTGAAGAATGGTGGGAGGTTGCAAAGGAAAATTTTACAAAGGAGTTGGAAAAGAATCTAACTTAGTATCGAGTTGATAAAAGAATTCTCGGGTACAAGTTGGAAGCTTATAAAATGAACTTTCTAGATTTCATTTGTGGCAATTCAACAAGTACAAAGGTATCAGGTCACAACAAAGATACAAAAGTAGGGCCTAGTGGGATAGCTCAAGAGGAGGAAATATAGACTAAGGAATCACATGACTTCATAAATGGAGCAGCTTAGGGGGAGGAGGTATAGCCAAAGATACCACATGACCTTAGATGAAGGGGTTAGGAAGAAAAAAAACTAAACGGAATTTATGAACAAGAAAAGGTGGAAGCTCTTTTAGCACCAAAAAATGAAATATCCAAGATATAGCATCTAGACATTGAACCACAAACCGAATTAGTGGGGGAGGAGGTTGGAACTGCGGAACAAAATGTAGATATAAAACCATTGGTTTTTATGTAAATTGGGATTACAACACTATGGTAAGGGAAACATATGTTTACAAGGATATAAAATATTATCATTTCATTTATGTCATTTTACAAGGATTTCGAGGACGAAATCCAAAGTATTGAAGGGGTAATGTTGAAGGGGTAAATTGACTATGTGATTCGAAATCAACAAAGTAGTTAGGATAGGGACTAATTAAAGCTTTGTTAGTTTGAATTCCAAATTCTTGTTGTTTTGGATCATAATGATGTGACCTAGGATGGTTCAAAAGGGGGGAGAGTTTTGGAGAAAAGAAGGAAGGAGAAGAAGATGAGACAAAGATTTTTTTAGAGAAAAATAGGAAGAGCTAAAGGTAGTTGCAGTAAAAAACCATAGACTTTATTTTGATATAACACAAATTTTAAATGTTATTTTGAGATTTTTTTCAACAAAACATGGGATTACATTGTAATTTGGATTCATGTTTTTAGTAATATAGATAAGCATAAACTTCTATATTGAATTCTATGTTCATCTTTTGTGTGAATTTTCTATAGTGTTAAATTATGATGAAATGAATTATAATATTGTTTCTAGATTTTTTTAATAATGTATTCTAGAGTGCAAATGCTGGTTATATGCAATAACCATGAATCTGATGTTGGAATGAATTGTAGTGTTAAGTTTGTTGAGACTTAAGATAGAAATAGTGAACATAGGCATGGGAAATGCAAATCTATCGTTATAGTAGTGTGAAATATTTTGCAGGAATTTAAATTTCATTTTTATTAAATAGACTATCAAAGATGGGTCTAACATAAAAGTTCTTTTTTTCTTGGTTCAGTTTACTAGCACTTTACCAACCTTTTCCTAGTGTTATTGCCACCAAATCACCTCAATTCCAAATGAGTTAACATTCTATTATTCTAGTTTGTCCTTTGCCTAGCTCCAACTTTGGAAATCTAACATTCATTAGTCCCTCCTTTTAATGCACAAATTGTAGAATGGTGTTGATTTGCCATGGCCACAATTCAATGCAATCAATCAACTTCACTCGTTGGTGTTGGCATATGCATTATTGCCAATGATCCCTTCCAACATCTTATTGATTTCAAGCCTTGGGATTGATTTTTTATCAACCATGCATGTGTAAAATACTGAATTTTTAAATGAAAACTTGTAGATTAATTATGATCAAATTTATTGCAAACAAAAGTTTTGATAATTATGTGGTCATCAAAATTCTTGCAAGTACAAAGGAATGTTGTAATGAATTTGTGGTGTGGTGAGTGCCATTTTACCTTAAACAAGCCTTGAAACCTCCTTTGGTAGCTTGTTGTTGTTTGGTATGTCCATTTGATGATGAATCTCCTTTGCATTTGTGTTAGAAAAAAACATCATGCATTGCGGTTGACTTGAAATTCGGTGGTTCTAAGTTGGAATAGTTGAAGTTTATAGAATTG
>Ga0209611_10009382_pt1 | contig 14839 bp, 10 predicted proteins | sample S1TSphgellanicum_3_FD_187693 | JGI IMG/M metagenome (GOLD analysis project Ga0209611, IMG submission 187693) | Host-associated microbial communities from peat moss isolated from Minnesota, USA - S1T2_Fc - Sphagnum magellanicum MG (SPAdes) (version 2) | ecosystem: Host-associated > Plants > Peat... | reverse complement strand
ATCCGGTAATTTGGAAAAAAAAAAAAAAAAGGAAAAATATTCTTCAAAATTTGACGAATTTGGGTCTTTTATTATTTCCATGAAAAATCCTTTGTATAGGTCGAAATCATATTATTTTTCAGGTCGAAATTCGGCGAAAATTCGCCAGTAGAAAGAAAAGATTGTAATATGAAATGCCCTTTTTTTTTAAATAGAAAAAACTCCAACGAGAGTGAAAACAGAAAGTCCGGAAGAATTTTATGGATGAATATCAGATTATGATCAGCTAGATTGAGGCTTGACGGATGAGAGTCATCCATTACGAAGCTTCACGTTAGGTGTAATAAATGCAGATAATGGCGGTGCTGGGTTAAGTGGGGGTGGGGGCAGCGCTACAAGAAGAACTAGGGTCCAACTGCCACAATTTAAATATTAAAAAATAAAAATAAAAATCCAATAACTAAGTTGATGAATAGTCTCTAGGTGGTGTATAGGCCATAAATTCTGGACCAAGTTTGACGGGCCGGGATTCACGGCACCTCGAATTGAAGCCCGCGGTTTAAAAGAAAAGTCGACCTTAAACGCGGCATTTGAACATAAGCCCAAGACGTGGGACTTGGGTTGAAAGCTGCGATCTAGAGATTTGACGTCCTTATTCGAGGTCCTGATTATTACCCGGTAGAGGGGGGGGGCGGGGGTGGGGGTGGGAAGTGACTGACGGCCCAAAACTAGACGCGGCGATGATGTAGCTTTTCTTTTCGGGACGTGGATGAGGATCTTAATTTTACCACTTTCCTCCAGTCAAAGGCGGGGCTGAGGAAAAGTACAGACAAAGTGCTCACAGTAAATACAAAGAGTCTCCGCCGCGTGAAGATGGAAAAAGAAAATTTCAACTTCTTTTACATTTCTGGTGAAGATGGAAGACGAAATGTTCACTTCTTTTACATTTCTTTTACGTATGTAGACCACCAGAGAAAGAGAGAGAAAGAGAAAAGTCAGGATTTTGACTGGCCTTCTTTCTTTCACTCTAATAATTAATTAATTAATTAATTAATTATTTATTTATTTATCCTTCTGCACCACAGCATATGCCAAAGCAAAACAAATAAAAAATAAAATTGGCGATAAAATTTTTCTGAATTAAAAAATGACTACATGTTTTTCCAAGAGAATACTTGGAGTATATATATTTGGCGAAAATATTTTTCAAAATATTTAGAAATGGCGATACATTTTCCTCGATAATATTTGGAGTATATATATATATATATATTTGGTGACAATCTTTTTTTCAAAAATTTCAAAATTGGCGATATCTATTGAAAAGAATTGGAGTTTTTTCCAGATAATATTCTGTTATAAGAAAATTCCCATTGTTTCGAGATTTTAAACCAATTTCAATACTTAAAATTTATATTATTAAAAGAAAAGAAAAGAAAAAAACGCTGATATCCGTGAGACTCCGCTTTGGCTGCGGTACGCGACTTTGAAAGCACGATGCAGATTCAAGACCTCGATTAAAAACGCCTGGATTAACAACACCTGGGTTATCACCTGGTTTCAACACCTAGCAAAAGTCAGCTCCCAGTCAGAGACAGCCTACGGGCGTTCACGAAGGAACGAACCTCCCTCCCTCGCTCGCTCGCTACCCTCGCTCGCTCTCTTAAAGCAACTTGTTTCGTTCCGGAGCTCTGGATTTCTTCGAGGATCATCATCGCCTTTCAGGAGCAGCTGCCTGCAACAACTTGTCTCTGTTTTCTTGCTTTATTGTTGTTGCTGTTGTTGTCGTTTTTTCTCCCCCCCCCCTTAATTAATTAGTTTTTTTTTTGGGCAGTGGAGATCTTTCTTCTTCAGAGCTTTTCAATTCTCTTGTTGTGTGTTTTTGGTTGCTGTCAGTAGTGCTTTGTTTGTGGGTTTTAGTTTCGGTTGTGTCTTCGGGAAGCTTGGGGAAAGTAGAATGTGGCAGTGGATTACACTATTTTGAGTATTTTGGTTGTGTGATTTGCAAGATCAAGTTTTGGTTTTTGGTTTTTTGGGTTTGGCAGTGAGGAGGAAGTTGCGCGGGTGTGTGTGTGTGTGTGTGTGTTGCATTTTGGTGTAATTTGGAGAGTTTTGAGTATCAAGGCGGAAGGAAGAGGAAGGAAGGAGGAGGATCAGGACGACGAGACGCTCTGGTACTAATCGTCGTTCAGCTGATCTCCCTCTGGGGGTGTTCTTCTCAACAATAGATTGAAGTTGAAACAGAGGGTACAACTGTGGTTCTGAAATTCAAGCAAGAAGACGACGGTTTTCGACTGTTGAATCTGCTGGCAGCGCCATTTAGATCGAGGGGATCTGGGGTTTCGTTGGAAGCAGAAAAGAAGAAAAACAGGTGGGTTCTTGTTCTTGTGGGCGACAGACAGACAGGGAGAGAGAGACAGAGAGACAGAGAGAGAGAACGGGCGCGCACGGTACAGCCGGCTTGGAGCTGAACAGGAGAAAACTCGGAAGTCCTTCGTAAATGCAAACTACGCATCATCTCCGACAGCATTTTTCTGAAGCTCAGATATCAGTGCAGCTTGAATCACCCTCAGACGTTCTCGCAGAGGAGATCATTCGTGGTTTTGGAAGAAGCTGTGATCAGTTGAAGCAATTTGCACATTGCCCAGGAACAGCTTGGACTTGAGAGCCATGGAGGGCGGGGGGCACGAGTCGAATGAGCTCGAGAGGTTGATCCGATCATTTGGCAATGAACATGTGCCAGCAGGTTCACAACGGGAGCAAGAAGCTCAACTGTTTGTGACCCCTCCATTGCGGGAGAATGTTCATGGCGCCTTCGAGTCCATGATGATGCTACAGCAGCAGCAGGGACAGCAGCAGCAAGGACAGCAGCAGCAGCAGCAGCTAGTTCCTCCGAGCTTCACAGACGAGTTTCTAAATCAGCTAGCAGTGCCATCTCCTACAGCTGAATGGCAGAACTTCATCGCCATGACTAACAACGATCCACTGCAGGGCCCCGCGTACAGCTCTGCTGCTGCAGCAGCTGCGGCGGCGTCTGCTTTCGCAACAACTTCTTCCACTGGTGGTTTCCTGACGTTTCAGCAGCTGCAAAGAGATTTGTTATCATCCGATTCCGCTGCTGCTAATGACTTCGCAAACTCTGCGTGGGGTTTTGTGGAGAATCAGATCACACCCAAAATTGGAAACTTTCCAGCAGGAAACAACTCTGAACCTCTCAACCTTGACGCAATCCAGGAGCTTCTCAATACCTCCATGATGTCTGGCAGCAATCCTCACCTCACGGGCTCAAGAACGCCACAGTTCTTGATGCCGGCGACCCATCAAGCTTCAGGTCATCATCATCATCAGCAGCAGCAGCAGCTTGCAGGTGATTCAGACTTCTACAACTACCTGAAGCGGGCTTCTCCTCCACAGACACAGTTCCATTCACCTTCTCCGCCAAGTGCAGTGGGATCGGTGTCTCCAGTACAGACCTCTCCATCTCTCAGCGCCCATGGTGGACGCCGGTCGCCATCTCCAGCTCGTCTTCCCAACTCAGCAGGTTCCACTCTTCCCAATACACCCAACTCTTCAGTTTCCTCAGGCTCCTCCAGTGATGGACCTGAGGCTCCTGCCACAGCTGCCGGCCCATCTGCAAGCACTAGCAAGAGGAAGACACCAGACCGAGCCATGGATGAGGAGAATGAGGAGATTCAATCTCCCGAGCTCAAGAAACCGTAAGTCTGGGTCTGCTCACAGTATTGCTTCTAGCTGCATTTTGAGATTGTACACACTACAACACATCTTGCGTTGTGATTTACAACTTGGGTTTAACGACTCAACTAATTGCTAAACCCAAGATATGTTGTAGTAGCTATGTCTCTTCTATTGTTATCCAAAGCCTTCATTTCACTGCCTTTGGGATAGCAGCTCTCAGAATGTAACCAGTTTTGTTTTGCACAAAACAAATCTTGAGCTGCAATTCTTGGGCTTGGGCTAGTTCTTGCAAAATAAATCTTGAGTTGCAAATCTTGGGGTTTGGGCTACTTCTTAAATAGCTAGAGAGCTTGATTCTTCTTCTCTCATGCTTTGCTTATTATATTGCTCTTGCAGAACAAACAAGGCTCGCAAGAAGGGTCCCAAAAGAGTTCGAGAACCACGCTATGCCATCCAAACACGCAGTGAAATAGAGATCATGGAAGATGGGTACAAGTGGAGAAAATATGGACAGAAAGCTGTGAAGAACAGCCCTAACCCTCGGTCAGAGACAAATCCTTTCACATCTCCTAGTCCTGCTCATCAATGTTTGCATGTAGCTAGCTAGCTGTTAAGAGCATTTCTCTAGATCAGGTCCTTGAGAGTGAAGTTTTTGCACACTCATCTTTGTTAGCATTTTTACTCACTGATGATGATGATTTGAGATCTGATCGGAGATGATTTGAGCTTCTTTGACATTGCTTCTTCACGAGAGTCCAAGCTTCAGGGCAGCACCATCTCTGAAATCCATACAATTTTTCTGTGGGGGGTGCAGGAGCTACTACAGGTGCACAGCTCCAAAATGTCCAGTGAGGAAAAGAGTGGAGCGGTCAGCTGAGGACTCAGGACTTGTCATTACGACTTATGAGGGTACTCATACTCATTTAAGCCCTGCCATGAATGGCAGTGCAAGCAGAGCTTCCAACTCTGATGCACCTTCACTGCTGGTTGCCTCTGGAGAAAATAGACCTGGTGGTGCCGCATACCAACCTCCAGCTTCAAGCTTCCCATTCACATCCTCTGTAAACCCTGTTCCCCCAGCTCGTAGCAACTATGACTTGACTGTACAAATTCAATCCGGAGTTCAGAGAGACCATGCAGCAGCTACATCATCAAGCTTGAGCTCTTACGCTCAAGACATTCAAACTGCAGGTGCAAGCACTGCTTATAATCTTCAGTCCTTAAACATTCAAGAATCAGCTAACATCCTGAGAATTAGAAGCCATGGAAGCTGGCATGGAAGCTTGCAAGAGTTTAATCCTTCAATGCCGGATGAAAATCTCAGTAATATGCTTAGAACCCAACAACAACAAATGCATGGAACTCGAAACCAGATGCAAGAAGCTCTGCAAAACACTGAAGGTCAAATGTTCAGAGCTGTGACTTTTGGAGCTCAAGGAATTGGAGGCGAAGAATCATCTGGTGATATTCTCACAGGTTCGCACATCCCATACTGGGCCTCTGGCAGTGAACCTCGATCAACAACAAGAGGGATGGAAGAACAACTAGCATCAGCATCAGCAACCGGTGATGAATCTCAGCTGAGAGATGATGAATCTCCTATAAATGATGAACTTTTAAGCGACGTTGTCAGATTGGGGGTACACTGGTAGCCCTGGAAAAATCTGGTGTCCAAAAAGGCAATTGAAATTGTTCATATACACACATACCATATAGCCTAAGCCTCTCAAGAAATTTTGAAAGACATAAACTGTTGTTTACATTTGTGTCTTAGGGTACTGGCAAGTTTGTACGAGAAAAACAGTGATTTTCATTTCTTTCTTGTGGGGAAGCCTTAGTACTTGGGTTGCTAGAATCTTTTTTTCACAAAAGTCATGTAACTACCATGTATGTTAATAATGTGTGTTTTAGCTTGCAAAATTTGCCTACCCACAGAAACGCAGTTACAGAAATCACAAAATAGCAGCGAGTAAGCTCATAATCTGTACACATGTAAAATCCTCAGTTTTGTAAAGGATTAGTAGTAGCAGCAGCTCCTTTGGGGCACTTTTATACAAACTTTGGAATTTCTTGTGGTTTTTTTTCTTGGGAGATTGACGAATCTCGGAAATTATGCAACCATGCAACGTGGAGTGTTTGAGCTTCAAAGGTAAAATTATGGCTTTGTCTAAACATTCAGCCCAGCTATGTATGTTAGAATCATGTGTTGTAATGTCCAAGGCACTGGAATGACCGGAACAGCCTTGATGGAAGATTGCTGGAGTGACCCAACTGGTAAAAGTTTGCAGTCCACTGATCTTGTTTCACACCAAATTATTGAACATCTGCTACAGACAGATGAATCTAGTCTTGGTTGTTTCTTTTGTCAGGATGCTATCAGTGTTTCTCAAAGAATCCATTAGTATTAAGGTACCGAGCATGCAGTATGCTCAACTCATCAAGAAGGCAATATTTGCTCCAAGACATCCAGAAGGACCATATCCATGCAAGGACACCCACTTGCATCCATATGTCTAGACTTGTTAAGAGACAAACTTTAGTAAAAAGAACTAGAGCAACAAGACTAGACTTTGGGTACCAAACAACACCCTTCACAGCTAATCGAAATGGTTGTAAGTTGTTTCAACTCCTAATTTGCATGTTTTTGGAACTCATGAACACAAAGTCAAGGTTGTGCTCAAGAGCAAGAGGCACAATTGACACCAATGCTTTGGATTGTTGAACAGGTCCTTGCCCCACAAAGGGGGAAAATTCAAAGTAGTAGTTGCTAAATCTTAGTGAACATGCATGTCACAATTGCCATCCATTGACGCCATAATGGATCATAAAGCATTCATAAAAAGATATATATATTTCATAATGGACACTATTCAACGATTTAAGAAGGTTTACTAGGCATTTTGGTTTTTATGGAAGCTTTTGTGAAAACTATGAAGCTCCCCGAATACTCATATGTAGTACAACCTAACTTTCAGTTCAATCAAAATCATTATGAAATACAACCTTGCAACATAGTCTTGTTCACCTTGTTCTATGTTCCAAGTTTCTATTTCATGAATACCCTTCCTTCCAACCCAACACATTTTTGAAGGTGTTGGATCATGCTACGTTTGGTATGATAATTGCCATATCTAGGTTTTACATTTAATTCTCACATTTGATTGATCATGTTCCCAAATCACAAGTCTTTTAAGAATTACTTTTGTTCTCCACACCTTTTGGTCATAAGGCTACACGATAATTCAATGTCCTCAACCTTCGCAATATGCTAACAAATTTTCTTAGATCATGATGATGCTCAGCCTCACAAATGAAAGTAAAGTTAATCAAATGCTTAAATCTGCTTGCATTCCAACACAATCAAGAAACCACTTTAATGTTGTCATATTCTCTAGCAACCTTTATGTTGCCATAGCATTCTACAACACACCATCGCGAAATAGTTATGAGGGATTTCACCCTTTGATGGAAAAGCCCTAAATCAATCTAACTAACCTTGAACTTTGTTGTTCCCTATGAACAAATAATGGCATGTATAACAAACAAAAGTTATCTATGAATGAACATGGTTTCTCAACAAGCCAAAAAATTTCAAAGAAAGAGTGAAAGTCAAGAAAGAGAACATAAGTATAAGTTGATGAAGCCATGAAAAAGTATTATGACTTTCCAATTTGGGTGAGAGACACACAAAGAACCAACAAAGAAGGAAAGAAAGAGAGCAAAACCACACTCAACAAAAACCATGTAAATGCCTCATCACCATCTCAAAAGCAATAAGGGAACATTAGAACCTTTTCTTAATACACAAATCAATTTTTAGAGCTTCAACATATCAAATTTTGTTGTGTATAGATTGATTGAGTTTCATGAAAAAACTTGTTGTCAAGAATATCTTGGATAGATTCTTACAGTCCAAACATAAAGAAATCTTTTTAATATGTGGGGAAGAATGTACATACATTCATATATTGCAAACATAAAAAAATCTTTGTACAATCTATTGTCATGGTTGTAGATTGAGCTTGGGGCACAATCTTTTTTGGATTTAAAAAATATAAAAATATAGGGTGCCATATATTGGCTATTGGATAAAAATTATAATTTAAGTAGTTCAGTAATAAGGTTATGGTTGTTTTGAAAACCAAAATGTAATTAATATAGCATATATGTTAATCCCCAATACTACAAAAAATACTAAAAAATAATATATTAAATATCTTAAGTATTAGTCATAAATAAGTTCAATTATTAGGTTAATGAATAAACTTGGATCAATATAAATAATTAAAATGATTTTTTTGGTCTCAAATTGATTTATTCCATCTTTGACATGAGTTGTAAAGGATGGAAATCTTAACTACAACAAATGTGAGCATGGTCTTTAAAAAAAATTAGATCATACATTTTTAATTTGTCTTTTGCATTTGTTTGTTGTCAATGAAGTGGAATGGTTAATGATTCATAACATTAGATATTTGTATGTTGCTTGTTTAGCAAGAGTTGTAATTTATCCATCCAAGGGTTGTATTTTTTTATTGCATTTTTCAAACCCTCAAAATAGTGGGGGTTGTCATGAGTTCCTTTTTCTTGATCAAATATTAAAACTGAGAATTTAAATAAATATAAGATATCAAAACTTGATGCAAACATAGAAATATAATCAAATGTACAATGGCTTAAATATGTGCATATTAAAAAATAAATTAATAATAGGATGGGAAAAAACAATTAGCATCCCCCTCCCTCCCCCAAAGAGATTGAAACATCAATTGTAAACTTGGAGTACAAGCATATATTTTATTGTGTTGAATCTAAAGAAGATTAAATTATGTAGGTGTTATATTTTGCTTCCATTTAATAGATCAAAACTTGACAAGATTTCTTGAACTTTTTTTCAAAGTGTGTAAAACAATATTAGGGTATTGAGCAAATCATTGTCATTCAAAGGTTAAACAAATGTTAGCATAAACTTTGCATGAAGACCCTATGTTTTTCATAGATAACAATTGAATTAATAGAGCAACTAGCAAGTTGGTGTACTAGAAATAGTTCTTCCAAAGCCGATTTTGTACATGTTTTGTGCTTGAATTTTTGAGTCCATTCACTATGGATGTGCTTCTACTAAGCCCTTGCATTCATAAACAATTATATGGATAGATCTTAGTAGTTTATTTTTATAAGTCTTAGCAACTTTCTATTGCATTGGTTAATGTGACATTCAAGTCGTACTATGCTTGTTGTGATAATGTTAATTTTCTATGTTTTTTCATCCAATGATGCATTAAATGGGCTTAAATCTTCTATGGTACTCAAAGAGAAAGACTATGCACACAACTCCAAGAGTTCCTTGTAGTATTTCTTAAAAAATACAAATAGTTGAAAATCAAAGTGCCACAAGTAACCTTCCTCATTAATGATGAAATTTTTTAGCCATTTCCTTTGTTTGTTTATGTTCTTTTCATGCATCTTTGAATTTTTTGAATGATTTTTGAAGCTTTGTTCTCGACTTTTTGATGATGACAAATTAAAAAAAAAGGTGCAACAACACTAAATTCAATGGCGTATGCCACCAATCAAATATGATGCATTTTACATGGTAATGTACGAACTCTAGCTTCATTGTTTTACCATCAAGTACTAAGAGCTATTGTACTTCAAAAGAATCAAGTGATCATGCCCCTTAGGACGATTGGTTATGACATGGAGGCATGCAATTACTTGAGTCAACATCATTGCCTATCTGAACATGCCATGGTCACAAATAAACTAGATGTTTTGGATGCATCATGACATTAAAATGCCATTTAATCATCTAAAGAGAAGAAAGGGTAAAAAGACAAGAAAAGTTGTTAGACAACAAGCTCAAACAACCTTTATTGTTTTAAGCACTAACCTTTTGCTATTTGCATACACATTTATACACACTATTCAGACTTACTTTTGGAAGGATGTAAAGTATATATTCACATGCAATATAATATAGTTGGAGATTCATCGTACAAGTGCAATGTTTACCATTGTATCATCATGTAAGATAACTCAAGCAAATTTGACCCGAAAAGTTTCATTCAAGGTCTGAGATGTATCATGAGAGCTCACTTCAACATTCCTTGTTGTTACATTACGTTGTACTATAGACTCCTTGGTTGAACAATTGATGTCAACTATCTTGGAGCTTTGATGCCATGAAGCTTACCATGTGAATGTAATGATATGAGGTGTGCAAATTAATGTCACCCAATTCTCATGCCTTGTTTACTCTCTCTCCATAATAGCTTTTATTTTACATCTATATTGATTTGGCATTTTGATCAATAAAGACTCATCGACTAAAAGACTTGTTGCACTGGGTGGTGTGAGAAGCCTAGTTGAGTATGTGTGTTTTGTTTGGGTTTACTTACCTGGTAGTGATGACTTTGCTGCGCCAAGAAGGCTTGACTCTATAGCTGCCGAACAAAAAGTAGTTGAGGAAGAGGGTTCTTGTGACCTGAGTTTGTTTCTTCTACTCTACCTTTCTGTGATCATTTGTGAATCACAACTCTAGGACACTTTGTTACAGAAACTTGTGATGGTTTGTCCCTCTCCTTTTTGTTACAACACAACAAGTGAGAGCTGAGTATTCATGGATGTAACCAAAGAAGAACTAAATTTTTGCTTGCAACAGCTTCAACCACAGAAGAGACATTGAAATTAATCAACAGTTCAATCCCAAATGAGGATTGAAGCAGGAGAAAACTCATGGCTGACAGTTTAGAAGACCACTCAAAATTAGCTGAAAATGGAGATACCACACTCCTAATGCTGCCAAGGGGCAATTTGTAGTTGTTCACTTCTAACAAAATGTGAGACATCATGCACAATGCACTCTTTTCAGTCATAACAAAGATACTGAAAGAGTGAACTGCACACTAGACCTCCAGGAAAAACACCTTCGCCAAACTTCCATCTTCTTACATGGCAAGACAGTGATCTCAGACCAATGAAAGTTAATTGGCATTCTCATGACAGTGTTATACAAAGGGTATTATCCGACTGCCAAAGTCATTGTCTCTGTAGCAGCGAATGAAAATTGGTTTCTGTACTGTTTGAATTCTGGTTCCTATCTCCTACTTACTTTGAAAGTATTTCTTACACATCCCACCATCTGACTCCCATCCAAACCATGAAGACCTGCCTAGCTTTACACAGGCAAGTGTTCGAAAGCCACCAGCTACAACTTGAGATGGATGAGAAAGAAGGAAAGTGAAGTCAGTGTGCGCACTATTTTGGTTTCTCTTCATGATTGCTCCTATGCTTGTGCAGTGAGGTTGAATCAGCCATGCTTTTGGGTTCTGGAGCACACAATATTGCATGAGTGGGATCACAAGAAATGGCCTGGCTGCTTTGGACCCCTCTTGAAATTGTAGTTGTGCTGCTCCTGGATCCTATAAGCTCAGATGCGTTGTTGACTAAGGTAAGACCACCTTGTGCCAATCCTGATGCTTTGGTTAGAAGGTCTGGGCAGAAACTCTGCAAACAAAGGAAAGCCATCCACACATAAGAAACTATCTTTCCATGGTAAAGTAGAACCAAGATCTAGTATTTCCTTTAGGAAAGTTCAGCTTTAGAACAATGACTTCTAGTGTAATAAGCCATGATCTAGCACAAACATGTGTTTTCAGGCTCTGCTTTTCCATGCACCTTCCTGTCAACCATGCAGATGAGTTGGCTACATTGTCAGAACTGCTCAACTGTAACATCTTCACTGGACCTTCAAACATTAAATCAATGTGCAACCCATGGATTGTTTCCAGAAGCAAGTCTAGCAGGTGGGGGACTCACAAAAACATGAGAGACACTAGTCCTGTTGACAACAGTTGGGACAATCCCCAAGACGGGCCTGCTTTGTTGAGATGGTAGGTTGAGGTGCATTGCATTCTCCAGGGAAGACCCTACACTTCCCTTCTCATAAGCTCCAGATTCAATATCTTGCAATGGAGTTCCAGTGGGATCACAATACACCTTGCTCCCATCTAATTCCTTGGAAACATGTTGCCTTGCCATGGTGGCCTTGCTATCTGCCACACTGGTGATGAAACATTGAGAAAGTACTGGCTCCACTGGAAGTGACCCAAGTGCTGCTGAGACAAGAGCTTCCCAGGATGTTGTAACCCCAGGTCTCAAGGAGGCCTTATCTTCAAGTACATGTGAATCTGCATCCAAGAGAGGAAGATATTCTGGCAGCAAAGAAGGCACCCCTGAAGCTGCAGAGACAGCTGCAGCTTCAGACAACTGCACCAAGCAATTCTGTTTTGAGACATGGATGTTTAGGAGTGGGACATGAGAAATTGAGTCAGTAAAGAATGGGGGGAATCTCAAAGATTTCAGAGGAATAGCAGCAGTCACAAGCGGCAAGGATGTCAACTGGGCAGGTGAGGAACTTACACCATGCATGCCAAGGGCAGATGATGGGACAAGGGCTGGTGGAGGCCGGACAGTGAAAAAGGGACTTGCAGTGGGGACAAAACCGACATCACCAATCTTTGCTGGTAGGAATGGAGGGGCATTTGTGTACTGTAAAGTTGTTGTGCCCAGTGGACAGGGGCAATAGTAAGGAGAAAAAAGTGAGGTTGAGATCGGGACCTGGGTCAGGGGAGGCGGGAGAAAAGAACTTGATGCCGGCACACCCACCATGGAGGGAAAGGGATAAAGAGTTTCAGGCAGCGAAGGAAATGGAAGGCCTAGAAGTGAATGTGTCATTGTCATTGTCCTCTCTGGGTGCCATTCCAAATCTTCATGTTGACTTGATGGAATTGTTGGTTGCAGTGGCAGAGACAGGCCTGTACTATGAACTTGAGTCTTCTCCTGAAAGAATGATGTTCGGGTACTCCACAACGCATTCACTGTTCCTCCCAGAGCATTTCTAGATACCAAACGTTGACTGTCACTGCTTAGAGGACTTGACAAACTGGACACACCACTCCAAGAGGGCAAGTTTGTGCACAAGTGCTGGATCTCTCTTGCAGGCTCAAGAAACTGAGGGCTGCTTGTTGAGCTGCCTCTTGTGGAGCAACAGACTTCAAGCCCATTCGATGTCAAAGCTGGGATCTTTTGTGTCCATGAACTTGATGTTGCAATAGCTGGAAGCTGAGTTCCAACAAACTGTGGCAAGAGAGTTTTGAAACTGTTGAAGTGAGCTGGTGGTTGGTAATAGACTGGTGGGTTGGAGGTTAGAGCAGGAGGTAATAGCACTTGACTCAAACCTGTGGTTTTTGAGCTTGAGACTGGCGCTGCAACTGTTACAGGCAATTGGCCTGTAGCACTTGTGGATTCTGATGTGGCAACCAATGCACTGCGGAGGTAGCTTGCAAATGTATCCAATCTAGTCTCATGAATGCCAGTCAGTTGGGAAAGTGATGGTTGTCTTTTAAGCAGATCTTTCATCTGTAATGCATGCCAATCACAGCCCCATTCAGAATTCAACATCCAGACTTTGAAATCGAAGAACTTACAAGAACATCAAATTCACTTTGATCCACAAAAGAGTTTGCAACACTAAAATTATCACCTTGCAAACCATCTCATCACCAACAGCCTTGGAAATTTCTGACTGCCAGAAGAAAGAGAGCTTGTGACCAGGTGACTTCAAAACAAATGACCTCCCAGACAGGTCTGCAGCAAGATGCTCAAGAATGACACCACTAGTTTCGAGGCCTGAACTCAAAACTGGAATCCGCTCAGTTATGCCAGCATCTGTGACAAAAGTGAGCTGCATATCAGAGCTTAGAAGCATTCTTAAGCTTAAATATCCCCTGTTTCACACCCACCCAAAAAAAAAATTCATCATTAAAACACATCTTGTGTTCCATGGTCTAAACCTCCTTGCTGATCACCAAAAATGTCCCATTGCTCTACAGCAGTGCTGTTTTGCAACAAATGGCTGCCTTGTATTCCATCTTTCACAGTGGCCAAAACCAAATTCAATGCAGCTATCTGCAGAGTTTCTGCCTAACAGGTCAGTTAGGATATCTAAAAGCTGTTGTCAACCTCAAGACTGTAAAGGTTTGCAAACCTTCAACTTATGACTTCAGCTTACAACTTAAAGATGCTTCCGAGGCACTTTTTGCGCTCATATGCTCAGCAGCAAGAAACTGTTTTCTTTTAAAGAAAAGCAAGGTAGGTGCAATAATGCATTTCTATTCATTCACACTTGTTATCAAGAGACTTGGATTAGCAGTAGCAGATCCACTGTCATATCTTGCTGCAGACTTGGTAGGCATGAGAGATGAAGAAGAAAAATTTGACAGAAGCCTTGATGACAATTATGCACAGACCTGGTGGTAGTAGGGCAAAGCAAGTGGCCCTGTCGAGAAACCTTTCCCACCCGAATTGAAACAAGAGGGGCACACAGGCATCTTGCGAGCATTGCCAATTCTCGTGCCTTGAAATGCTGTCAAGATGGACATTGCAACCACAAATTCTCTCAGTTACACACTCACAAATAAAAGTCAAGATGTGGATTCTCAAAGCTCTGAAAGGGTTTCCTAAAACTCAAAATTTGCCCAAAAAAAAAATCAGCTCAACAGTCTTGATTCCTGTCAGTCAAGATTCTGCTGCACAACCCCAGTTAACAACTGAGAAATGGGTATTCAAAGGAAGGGACTTTCAGACCTGGCCAAGGTAGGAATCAAGATTTTCCTCCAGAACCCTAGTTCACAACTGAGAGACATGGGTATGCAAAGGAAGGGCTTTTGGACCTGGCCAAGATAGGAATCAAGATTTTCCTGCACAACCCTAGTTCACAACTGAGGCTAGGGTATCCAAAGGAAGGGATCTTCAGACCTGGCCAAGATGAGCAAGCAGTCGACCATCAGCTCCACAGCATGACACATTCCAGCGCAGTAAAGGTTTCAGCCGCTCATCAGTTCGGCATGCCCCAATTGCTTGGAATTCCAGTGCCTGCATCTGCCAAGATGTTCCCTCATCTCTACGCCCCAGACCCTCCTCCTGTCTGTGTGGAAAAAATACATCCTGAGATTGGCCTGTTCTTGAGGTGGGCGCAGTGTTCCTCACATCCACTACACTTGTGCTCCCAGCTCTTCCCATCGCTGATGAACAACATGACTGAGGATACAAGGAGCATGAAGAAGCCCTCTCATGCTCCAAACTGTGGGTGATCTGATCA
>Ga0209611_10009378_pt1 | contig 14842 bp, 9 predicted proteins | sample S1TSphgellanicum_3_FD_187693 | JGI IMG/M metagenome (GOLD analysis project Ga0209611, IMG submission 187693) | Host-associated microbial communities from peat moss isolated from Minnesota, USA - S1T2_Fc - Sphagnum magellanicum MG (SPAdes) (version 2) | ecosystem: Host-associated > Plants > Peat... | reverse complement strand
ATTCTCCATATTCTTCAATGTAGACATGTAGCTCTTTTTTTATGATATTAATTTCATGCCGATTCAAACAACATTGTTTCATTTGAGCTTAAGCATTTTGTTTTGGTCTACTTTTTAATGTAGTTGGGCATTCATTTTTTTGTTTGAGTTTAAGCATTATGTTTTGATTTACTTTCTTGATGCAGTTGAACATTCATTTCTTCATTTGAGTTGTAGCATGTTTTTTTGTTGGGTCAACTTTGTGATGCAACCAAAGTGGCAATGTTTCAAACATTCACCATTTCATTTCAATTCTAAACATTCACATTATCATTTCATTTGTGATTAAAAAAAAAAACTTGTAACTTGAAGCATTCTAGTTAGTTTTATTATGTTTCCCAAATTTTTTGAGTCACATGATGATTTAGCCAAATGTTGGCAATATAGCTTAAATAGGTGAGAAAGAATGTTTTTTAAAAATTCAGATAAAAATAAGTTAAAATGAGAAATGAAATTTTTTAAAAATAAAAATAAAACCAACAAAGAAATTAAATGAAATGTTAGTTGAAAAAAAAATTGAAAGAAAAAAGATAGGAAATGTGAAGAAAGAAAATATAAAAAAGAAAAAAATTAAAATGATAAAAAGAAAAAGAAAATAAATTATAATAAAAATATTTTAAAAAGAAATAAACATAGATCTTCTAAAATTTTGAAGATCCCAATATAGGTTATATTGGGCTTTTAATTTCAGAATATCCCAATATGGGTTTTACTAGGCCTTTCAAACTTAGTACAACTTATATCAAGATTTTTCGAGTTTCGAAAGATCCTAATTAAGGAAGGGGTTTGGAAAAAAAAAGTAAAAAAAGAAAATAATGTGATATTTTAATATTAACATTCACACATGTTTTACTTGGGTAGCAAGTAGCTATTTACATTTGTGGATACCCACCCCACCAAAAATAGAAAATTAAAGAAATAATACTTTACCAATATTGTAAAACAATAAAAAAAAACTACCATAGTATCTTGGCGATTTCAACACATGTGCATCGAATAATTAATTAATTTTGAAACACTCATTTCAACAAATGGAATATTCCTAAATATTCACTAATTTTCCTTCAAAATATATTTTGATTTGGAAGAAATAATTTTTGGAAATTTCAACATTTTTGAAAATAATATAATTAGTGTCGAACTTGGCCAATGTATTAAGGGAATATTAGGTTTACTCATGTGCATTAAAATGTAATAATGGTTCAGGTAATATGCATTCCAAAGGGGACTCTATAGAGTAATCATCCATTTGGATGGGAATAATGGGATGCATTCATCCACTGAGGCGGTTTCTGGTTTTAGTGGATGAAGGTTTGAGAGTGATTCTAGACTGTTGGATCTAGGGCAAATAGATCGACGAGTGTCATGACCGCAGCTCTGGGAAGCAGGCAATTCCGGTTTCCTTGTGTTGGGAGCGAAGACAAAGAAGCTCTCTTTGCTGTTGTTTTGCGGTGCGCGTGTTTCGAGTTCGTGTCTTCGATCGCTGCTTCTAATCGGTGTGGGCGGGGGCAGCGCTTTGTTTTCCACCATGGTGCAGAGACTCACGTACCGCAGGCGCCACTGCTATGCCACCAAATCGAACCAGACGCGAGTCGTCAAAACTCCTGGTGAGAGATGGCTTCTTCCTTCCCCTTTTTGTTTCCCCTCTTGCGGAATGGATTGCAGAGGGAGGAGGCGGGGAAAAGAGAGGTAGAGGAAAAATGGAACACAGGGATTGAACATTTGTCTTTTTCAAAGTATCGCAGCACAAGGATGGAGAGGGTAAAGAATGACCTAACTTGTGAACTGAAGCTACAAGAGACCGCAAAGCGTCACTCCCTTCTCTCCAGACGTCTGTTTATTTCAGGGATGAACAAGGGAGATAGGAAACTGTGAAAGATTTGTTATGATATAAGTTACTGTTGTCGCGGTTTGCGACGCTGCATTGTTTTCTTTCATCCTCTTCCAAGGCGGTTAGGGTTTTACCGAAAACTCGTTACAACCTAGGTTTGCTGTAGAATGCGGAAGTTAAGGACAGGGACATCTCGCTCACTCGACTTTTTGTTGCGGACTGGGGTTGGATGATGCAGGTGGGAAATCTGTGTTCCAGACAGCCAAAAAGCGGGCAAAGGGCCCCAAGTGCTCCATTACAGGGAAGCGGATTGCCGGGGTATGTTGGATGCTTCTTTGCTGGAACCTTTGATAACTTTGTCCTGCATCTTCATTGCCTTGGAGAATGTATTAGTCTCCAACATTTCCTCAAATATGGCGTTAGGGTTGTTTGTTGATGCCTGGGGTTTCTTGTTTCTTCCCCACCCTTCACGTTCTCTGGCTTCATCAAGGGCTTGTCGCTTCTTATTTGTGCTATATATTTGTAAGTGCTCCACTGGCCTTGTACAAAAAATTAAAGAAAATTGGTTTAGACTAGTCACACTCATAAAATATGCATTCATTTGTTGTTCCAGATTCCCCATTTGAGGCCCACTGAGTACAAGACTTCTCGGCTCCACCGCCACCGGAAGACTGTTAACAGAGCATATGGAGGGAACATGTCAGGCTCTGCAGTACGTGAACGGTATGTTCTGGTCTTTCCTTTGGAATATCCATTTAGAGGATGTTTTTCTGTTGGTGCTCAGTCAAGAGTTTGAATCTGATACTGGTATTTATGGGCCATACCTGTCTCCAAGCCTATATATATTGGGTAGATTAATAGCTGTTTGTGAAGGGTGAATCATATTAGATTCATCTAGTAGGGTAAATTGGGTGATTAAATGTGTCTGTTATTCCATCCATTCTATGGCGAAGGAAACTCATTTGACTATACTTGATTACTGCAGCATCATTCGGGCTTTCCTGGTGGAAGAGCAGAAAATAGTGAAAAAGGTGTTGAAGATACAAAAATCAAAGGAGAAGTTGGCTGCCAAGGCCCAATCCTAAGAGAAACATCTGTGTGGCACCCACTATTTTCAACAACGATTAGGACGTGCAGAGTGTGTGTGTGCACATTGTGTTCTGGTGGGATCTTATGCTGACTCTTCTATGGTCCATAACTGGTTGCTAGGTGGCATGCAGTAAAGCTTTGATGCTTTGTTCTCTGGACGAGTAGTTCTCTACGTAATATTTGATTTTTCCCAGTGTGGAACATTGAGAGGATGGAGAGTCTTAGGCATTTTTAAAGGGCTGGTGCTAAGATGTTTACCTCAGGTCAATTATGACAAAACACTGATTTTGTGAACTAAGATTTGTGTGAGATGGGCATTGGATTTGGAAGTGGGATTCTTCATACATGGGTTTTTGGGTGTTCTGGTTGAAATATGCAGCTTGTTATGGTTTTTCCAGCTGTATTGTGAAATCATGTCTGCACTACTGGATTTTTTCAAGTATTAGAATGCCTTTCTGAGCTGAAGTTTTTGTACATGAGGCTTCATGAGCAGCTAGCCACTTGCATGTTTGAAACAATTGTAAATCACAAAATTGCTTAAGTTATGTATGGTATTGCAGTTTTCAAACATCTTATATTTACAATATTTATTAACTTGAGTTCATGCTTCCTGAGTGTTTGGATAGGGTTTAGTTGCCTATGAAAAAATACCTCAAGAGGATCTAGACCATTATGTGTTGTTAATCCTTGCGAATGGGGTTGTTAAAAGAGCAGGCTTTTTAGTTAATTTGTTGGTCATTGTTTTGTAGATTCGTGGTTGGTTATTGATGAGCAGAATCAACATGTGAACTTTCTTTTGGCTGTTGTGTGAAGTTTTGAGTTTGATGGTTGTCTTTTGTTGTTAATGCTGATTGGATTGTTGTATAATGATTTCACTAGGGAGGGGGAGGGAGATGAGGATTATTAGTTCAATCATCAAGTTTATTGTTAAGACAATGTAATGTAAGGGAGATAAGTGATGTAAGGTTTGAACTTTCTTGCTGTATGTTAGGTTTCATCTAGTGGGTTTGGAGGTACAAAAAATTCTTTCACTTTACTATGGAATGTAAATCTAAGGTGTGCTCTTTAATTCCTTAAAGAAATAAGAGATGAAATTAGATTGAATTAACAAATGTGACTTGAAACAGAAATGAATTTGCATAAATAAAAGAAGAATGTGATTATTACAATTTGGAGTCAAAATGGTGCATGGATTTAAACATAAGGGATGTTATTGGATTTTGGGTTTTTGTGTTATGCAAATCATTTTATGAAAATGTATAGTTGTGTTGTTTTAGGGATTGCATTGAAAACCAATCATCATTTTGTGAGGTTTTTAAGTGATTTTTGTGTGAAGGTATTCCATCATGAATATTTTGTTTTACATCACATACCCTTTACACTACAATGTCATACTCTAGTTGTAAATATAATAATAATTTTTTTTGTTAAACAATAAAGTGTTGCAAACTGAAAAAAAAATTTAGTTTTTTATACTCTCACATGAACCAAAAAAAATGAACACATTTAAAATCCAAATTACTTGTGCTTGTTTAAATCAAACATTGTATGATAAAAAAAAACTGTTCATTAAATGAAATATTTTGAATGAAATATTGTCATGTGATAAAATGTTAAAATTTAAAACCCAATGTGTGTTGCCTTGGGTTGAGTTAAATTAGTTGATAATTTTTTTAAAAATTCCAAACAAGCACATTCAATTATGTGGGGGGACTATTTATAGAATCACTTGCTTGACAAACCATCTTTGGAATTTGAAGAACTTAGTGAGAGTTTTGAAGAAGGGGAATAGTTTGAAAACAAAATTTTTGAAGCATGTTATTCAGGAATGGTTATTGAGGTTTACTTGCGACATCGATTTCCTATTTTTTAAAATTAAGAATCATCTATTGATTATCCAAAACCACAACTTCTTGTTTAAAAAAAGGATAAGAAAAAACAAGTTGTTGACGAATATTTAAAATTTGAAAAAAAAATCCACAAAGAATATGCTTCAATTTTTTTTTACAAAATTTGGAAAACATCATTAAAAACAAATGCTTAGAAAGTTTTTACAAATTTTGAGAAATGTCTTTGAAAGAATTTTTTTGGAATTTAAAAAAAAATTTCAAAAAAAAATCCATGAAAAAAATGTTTAGAAATTTTTAAAAGATATAAAATTAATAAAAAATTTTAGAAGAAGTTTTTAAAAGATAATTAATAGAAGTTTTTAAAGGATGAAACTTATTCTAAATGAATAATCAATGAAAGGTTTAAAAATTCATGGTTTACAGAAGGTTTTAAAAGATATGGTTAATGCAAGTTTTAAAAAAAAAAGGTTATTTAATATAAATTTATGAAAAACTTAGTTGGTGGAACTTTGCAAAATGTTCATGATTTTTTTGAAGGTTTTATGGGATAGTGTAAGAAGAAGTCAAAAGGACACCATGTTTTAATCCCATCAATTCATTTAATGTTTAATTTACATCATGTTATATTCAAACAATAAAAATGTTTAAGTCTTGTTTATTATCAAGTTCCTTATTTATTAAATTCTAAACTAGAGCTTGGAAAGTGCTCTAGGTGCATGATTGTGAAAAATTTATAAAATTTCGGAAGGATGAAAATTTGAACTGAAAAACATGAAAAAACAAGCAATGTTTGTTTTTTAAAATTTCAAGTTGTGCTTTTGTCTTGTCTTGAACACACCTTTCATAAAACAATCCTTTCAATTTATTTTTTGGAGGTTCTAATCTATAAAATTTTAACCTATATTAATTAATATTATTTTTCAAATTAAAAAAAAATTCAATGTTCATGAATTTGAACATGGATTTTGCATGCACCAAATTTATTACTAATAAAATATTTTGTGTGTGAATAAATCCAAGGCTCATAAAATTGAGTGTGAATTTTGGATGCATTGAAAAATACAAGTTTTTATTAATTAAATCATTTGTGCCAAATTCAATGTTCATTAAATTGAACAAGAATTTTGAAGGCATTTTAAATTATTAGTTTTTTAGAGGATATCTATTATGTCAAATTCAAGGTTCATTAAATGAATTGTCGAATTTTCATGTAGTGAAATTATAATTTTTTGCAGATTAAATATTTTTTTTCAAATCCAAAATTCATTAAATTGAGTGTGCATTGTGCATGCATTTCAAATTATGAATTCTTGTTGTTGAGATCCTTTATGTCAAATCTAAAATTCATTAAATTATATGTCAATTTTGCATGCATTTAAAATTACAAATTCTTGTTGATAAAATATTTTATACCAAATCTAAGGTTCAATAAATTGAGCGTGCATTGTGCATGCATTTTAAAATTATGAATTCTTGTTGATCAGATCCTCGATGCAAAATCTAAAGTTCATTAAATTAAACGAGGATTTTCTCTGCATTTAAATTTATAACCTCTTATTTATCAAATCATTTATGCCTAATCCAAGGTTCCTTAAATTGAACGAGAATTTTTCATGTAGTTAAAATTATAAGGTTTTGTGGATTAAATATTTCATGCCAAAGTTAAGATTCATTAAATTGAACTTGCACTTAAAATATCAATTTTTTTGTTGATACGATCTTTTGTGTCGAATCCAAGGTTCATTAAATTGAACGTGCATTTTATATGCATTAAAAATGTCAAGTTCTTGTTAATAAAATCTCTTGTGTCAAACTCAAGGCTCATTAATTTGAGCATGGACTTTGCATCATTTAAAATCAAATGTTCTTGTTGATTCTTTGTGTTATTTTGTCGAATAATAATTGAATCTTGCTACCATGAATTAGGATGAGATGTAGGTTTAATTAATTTGAAAGTATGAAGCTTTTGATGAACTTTTTTTCAAACTTAAATTTCATTCTAGATGATAAATGCTTAAAAAAAGTTCAATAGTACAATTATAAGTTGAAAAAAAAATTCTTTTTATCACAAACAATATGAAAACATGTATGTGAATTAATGGGACATACATTACATGGGTTTGCTTTGTAATCCATGTGACGTGAATTTAATGACTAAAATCGCAATCAACCAATTTTAATACATAATTATTATACTTGTAAAAACATGTTATGAGCTTAACATTAAAAAAAAATCAATATTTCACTAATGAGTTCCACACATGCACATGGCAACCATTTAGCCTTGTTGTGTCACCCATTACCTTTTTTTCCATTTTTATTTAGAAAAATGTATTTTCCCATTGTGTCAAGTTTTAGTATTGGGTCAATGAATGAACAACTCTCTAAGATTTTAATGAATAATCTCCCATAGTTTTGTCATATGTAATTTAAAATTGAAGAATGATACATCCAAATAGAAATATGCTATTAAAAATAAAACAATATACAAAGAGGATATTATATCGACTTGACAAAATAATTTTTTTGACTATATGAACAATAATTAAAAGATTATATTATTTGAAAAAGAAATGATGCAAATTAAACATGCAGTGGAATAATAATATAAGGATCGCGATTGGCATTGACAAAATTGACAGGTTGAGCCTTCAAGATTTTTACTTATAATATCCCATGGAATTTTTTTAACCTCTTCAAAATTCTACCAATTACGCCTTCCACAAAAAATTTTAAAAAATTTATTAGCTGAGCCTTTAAAAAGTTTTTGCCAACTGGGCTTTCTAGAACTTTCGCCTAATTAATCTTTACAAAAACTTTTGCCAACTAATCTTCTAAAATTCCATCAACTAATATTTAAAAAACTTCCACCAAGTAATCTATTATTAAATTTCTAGTGATTCATTTCTAAAAAAAATTCTAAACATATAATCTTTACATTTTTCTAAAAAAACATTTAAAAAATATTTGGGGTCTATGACATATTCCACCTTTCACATCTTTTACTAGTATGTCCTAATGTATTGCTCAAGATCTCCCTAATTTCATCGGTGAGGTTTCTAATTAATAAAGGTTGCCCACACATCATACATTGTTATAAAACATGATTACATTGTGAGTCCATTTACAAATTGTTTATGTATTGTTATAGAAGAAGTTAAGCATGTTAAAAAGTTTTCCATTTGGTGTAAAACATTAATTTTTGAATAATAAAAGTATTGCATCTAATTAGATTTTTAAAAACCATATATTTGACTCCATTTTTGTAAAATTTTACAAACATCTGACATGAAACACATTATCATTCACAAGGGTGTCAAAAAAATAATTTCATGTTACGTTCATATTGGTCCATTGTAACTTATAGTTGAGAATGTGTAATGGACAAATTGCATGAAACATAATAAAAGAGTAAGACAAGAGGCTACTATATGGTAAAAAAATCTTAAGTTATGATAAAATTATATTCACATCAATGGAAACGATTTTGAATAGATCTTGAAAACAAAAATACTCCTAACAAATTTGGTGAAACTCAAATGGCAAAGGAAAGATGAAAAGTGGAACAAAAAAACTACTATTGTTATTTCAACACTTAATATTATTTGAAACATGTCTATCAAAAAAATAAATTACAAAAGTAAAACATTTCATTTGTTGATGAAGGTGAAGTTGGAGGTTTTAATGTTTGTAATGGCTACTAATATGTCATAGATAATCATTAAAGTGGGTACTTTTGTGCTTGACATGATATTACAAGAATTTTATTAGGGGATATATATCAAAATAACACTCCCTTGATTTGAATTGATCATGTTGAAGAAAGATCATCAATTCAATTGGAGACCTTTTTGCCAAATGCATTTGAAAATTTACTAAACAAAAGTTTATTTAGGCTCCAATTTTAGTGAAACTATGTTTTGTTAAAACCTTTGTGTTGGATGTTGATTGGTCTACTTGAGGGGTGGGAACCATTTTATTTTAGAAACATTGCACAAACAAAAGAAATTGATATTTGTCTATATTAACAATGCATTGTTCAATTTGAAAAATCAATTTCATTTGATGGAAGGCAAATGTTATATCCCTTATCGGGGGGCATAATGCATTTTGAAGTTGCAACACAATTCTTTTGTTTTCAAAATCGACCACAAAACAACTTGAATTGTTTGCCATAATGTCAAATATCCATTGTCACAAAGGAAAATGGATTGATGACCTATAAGATTTTAATATTAAAATCATTTACATGACAATTGTGAAACATACCAATGTTGATGCACTAAGTTAAAACCCAATAGTTGTACCTTGAAACTAGGGGAGGAAGACTCAAGAAGATGATTTCTTAAGTGAGGTTACAAATATGAAAATTATTGGAGAGGAAATGGATAGTAATTAAAAAGGAGACTGACGTGGTTTTCATAATTCAAGAGGAGCATACCATAACCATTTGACATGTTGCTTTGTGATCAATCATCCCAAGATAAACCTATTTTCACATTAATTATTTTTGAAAATTTATTGAATGTTGATGATTCGTAAGTTATGTGAAAAGAAGGAAAAACAAGAGAAATGAAAACTAATATAGAAGAAAGTTGTTAATAGGGATGGCCAAAATGAAAACTTAAATGTTGTAATTAGTGGGAGTTGGTTCATTTAGCATTAAATTAGTTGATAGTGAGATTCCAAATGTGAATGTCTCTTTTGAGCAAGAAATTGAAAAAAAAAAAGTGAATACACAAATGGTTGGATCAAGGTTGTATGTTATCTTACTAATGGAATGATATTTGTGGTTGAAAGGGAATGCGAGTCAACCAAGGTGAAGAGGAGATTGATAAATTATCATTAGGAGAAGGTTTGTACTACATAATTGTATTTCCAATTTATTAGTGCCCAAACTTGATGAGAGATTAAATTTTGTTGAAAGATTAATGGAACATGAGATGTTCCATTTTAAAAATCAATTCTTTTGGCACAATCACACAAAATGTTGTTAGGGCTTACAATTCATATCAAATGGTAAAGAAGACTAATGGTTTGAGATCAGATGTGGAAGAACTCAATAACATATTTGTGTGATTTGTTTAATTCAATAGTGTTCGATACAATTGGGCCATTACTTAAGATGGAAAGTGGTAATTAATATATATTTTGTTGTCATTGACAATTTAGGGTCCCACAATGACCCACAATGGCCAAGGTGTAACATGATGGCCAAAGGCATGATCAAAACGTCTATAGAACATTGATTAATTGTTTTGACATTCATGTTAATAACATATAAAGTAAAGATCTATGAATTAACATGTGTTCTTTTTAACTATCATGTTGGTATTCATTCCAGTATTTTTTTTATGATTCTCACTAGGAGGACACCAATTCATGGGGGAACAACTAATAAATGTACTTGTTCAAGCCATTGAACAAGACATTAGAGTAGAAGAATCTTGGGTTTCTATGAAAATTAAACAACATTTGAGGTTTTGCATGGCAATGTTTGCATTGAACTATAAATATGTTGAATGTCAATTTTTGGGTGGAAGAATTATTTTTAATGTGGGGGATCTTTCGATTGAATGAAAGGAAAACCAAGGCTTGGTGCAAGAGAAGGAATTAACCAAATGAACATTTTGAAAAATTAATTCTTTTACATGAATTTTTTTTAGTTCCAAGTCTACTGTTTAACTATGGTGGCAACCTAGGTACATTATGAGTCTTTTTTTTTGGAGTTTAAGAAGCACTATGGACATTTTGATGTTAGAAGAAACATGTATTTTCAAACACAACTTATTTAGTTTCTAGTTGTTTTAAGTTAATAGTTTGGTGAAGTTCATAGAATTAAAATCAACATTTTATTTAACCCATCTAATGACATGCTTCAAAGTTTGTCAAATGGTGTTGGTGTTAATTTTTCAATTTATGCAATAAGGAAATTTGTTAAATTCAAAAGACATTCCTTAGTTCTTTGTGAATCCTAAGGTGTTTTTTCTAATTTTTTTAAATTCATTTTTTTCATATGAAACATTTGACAATTTTTTCTAAAAATTGGCAAAATGGGTCAAATTTACACTTTAGAAAATAATTTTTTTTCAAAAGTCCCCCAATTGTTTTCTTGAAAAAATGAAAAAGTGCTGTTAAAAAAAAAAGAGCTTGTGATTAAGGGCAAGGGGATGAAGCTTTGTGATCCTCAATAAAAATTAACACAAATTGCATATATTGTTTCATTGCATGAATTACACAAATAGACAAACAACATGGCTAATGTAATTTTGAACAAAAATTGGGTTTTGATCATTGTATATTCACTTTTTATTTTGCCAATCAAGACTCACATCTTGTAACTTTCATTGAAATCTTTCCAAAAATATAAGATCATCAATTCTAAAACGATTTGTTCCTTCAACATCATTTTAAAAATTTCAAATCTAACCTAAAAATGTAACTTGAAACTTCCTTTTAATTGTCACACATTGGCCATTAGGTTTTGAAAGTGTGTTTCAATTTTTAAAATTTTTTCATCAATTAATTATTCTCTAAGATGTCTTCAAAGAAACAAGTTTCATTTTTCTGGGCTAATGTAATGCCTTGGTTTGGTTGTTGCCCTTTCTTCCATTATGTTGCTTTAAGCACAATCACAAACCTCAAATTAAGGTCATGATTCATCATATCTATGTTCAATTGAATTACAAGAGCATTACTAAAATAGTGACACAAGGTGATAAGTACAAAATACAAAATATGTGAGAAGGACAAGTAATGGTTCTTGGAATAAAGTTGAATTAAAAATCAAGATGAGAAGGCATGTTGCAAGATAGACTTCAACAATATTTGGTTTTGTTTTTTTTTTTTGGAGGGAACTTCCAACAATAGTCAATTCTAAACACAAGATGCAAGACCATATGCGTTTCACAAGGAATAATTGTACAAAAATTTGAATTAGTCACCATACATGCAACATTGCCTACATTTGTTTTTTTGAAACGTATCAATTTTATGATAAAAAAAGTAGTTATGCTTTGATTTAAAAAAAATTCAATAGAGGAAATGCAGTACATGTGTGTAAGACTAACCCTTTTAATTGGAAAGCGTAATTGTTCAATTATGATGGAGACCAATTTACCACCTTCACGCGGTGCATCATACGATTCTATGACCAAAGTTAACAAAAGATTTGTTGGCCTTGCTTACCAAAGCAAGGATATCGTAGTAGCTTTATCATTTCGACAACAAACTATTGAATAATTATTTAAATTTTAAATCTTAATTTTGACACCTGATTTTTTAATTTTGAAAAATTTGACACGTAACAATTATAAAAAACAATAAACAAATATTTGTCAATGACATGGAGTAGTCTAGTTTGTCTAGATTGTTTCAGTTTTTAATCATTGTCATGCAAGGTTTGTGATTCAAATCCTCTCACTTGACTTTTAAGTTTATTAAAATTTCGACACAAATAATGAATAATTTTTCAAAAGTTTAGCAAAAACGAAAAATAATTTAATTTACATTGTAATGGTAAAGGTACTGCGATATTGAGTTTAGATTCATTATAGAGTATAATAGCTTAAGGGATTTTGGCCCCTAGGTAGTAGGTCTATTTTGTATGGGTATTAGAGTTTAGGGTCTATTTTGTATGGGTATTAGGGTTTAGGGTTTATTAGGATTCTTAGGAATTGAAATAATAATAATAATTTAACCAACTTCTGAATTTTTCTACAAATACTTGTGACTTGAGGTTCTAATATTTAAAAGAAATTGAAATACCCATCACCCAATGGTTGTTTAATCCTCCAAACTTCAAAGAAGTTAAAAGTTCGAGGTTCCATCTCAAAAGTGAGAACCACCCAACACTGGTACCTCTACAAATCATGAAATTAGATACAATCCCAAACATCCCAAATCTCTAGACAAGTCAGAAAATACATGAATTCATCAAAAAACAAATCATTTGGGTAATAATTGTAATAATACCTACCAGAATTGGATCAGATCTCCACTTCTGCAGAGATTTTTTTGTCCTCAGAAGGTCTCAAGATCTGTTGAGGTTTGTCCAAATGGATCGATCAGCAACACGTGGTGCATTCATCAGGAGAGTAATCTGCATGTATGGGGGGGTGGTCGTGGCGTTGACGAAGTGGTGCTCCATGTTGCATCAACAGCATCATCTCGGCCAATTTAACCTCCTGCTAGTCGTGCTGCTGCAGCATCCAATTTGCTGAGTCCGTCACCGTTTCCGCACTTGCTAAATCATCAGAATTCACTCTTATCTTTGCTCTTACACTCTTTTTGCTAGTTATCCTAGTGAGCTTCAAACGATCGAGTTTTGGTTTTGTTTTGTTTTTGGGTTGCAATCCAATCCAGCTTGAAGCAATTATTTGCACAGGTGAGAGAGCGTCATTGTTTCAGAAGAGTGATCTGTCGATACCCATTAATATATCTTTTGTGTGCTGTGATTTCATCTTCCTGGTTTTATGGCAATCTGTGGAATTCAATGACTGCAGTAAATATGCTGTCTGTCAATGCAGAAGAAGTTCCCTCTATCTATATTTTTCATGACATTGGAATAATTGTAGTTTTCTAAATGTTTGCCTCTTGTCTAGTTGTGCGCTCAGGGACCGATTGTGAGATTATAATTGGGTAGAGAGCTGCGGCAATAGTTACCCAATTATCAAATTGGAAGGATGTCAGGAGCTCAAGGAGCAAATCCACCAGGGGCATTCACGCCCACGACATACGAGACCAAGGCTGCAGACGAAAGCAACCCCGGCGGTAATCCCAGGTACAAGACGGATTCCACAGAGGACGAGGGAGCTATGCCGGTAACGATGGCAGCTGACCACGTTCCTAATCCCCAAGAAGCTGCAGGTCTGGGCGGACCCACTTTCGGTGCCAGCAATCCTCCTCCCGCAGGCAAAGAAGACGAAGAAGAAAAACACGCAGACATGGGCTTGTCCGGCACTGCCATGGGCGACTAAAACCATTTCTGAAATTACAAATTCTTCTCTCAAATTCCGGACTTCCCATTGCTTGCTCAAAACACTCGAATGACGAGCTTGGATCTGTAAACACAAGAGAAGAATTGCAGAAATTTCGGAGGAGAAGAAAGAAGTCAGAAAAAGACGCGCACGGAGATCGATCGAAGGGTTTTTTCTAGGGCTTTTTTCTAGGGTTAGTCTGTTTGTAAATATTTCTTTACCAGGCAAACAGCGAGGTAAAAAACAAAAAGAAAGAGTAAATCAAAGTGAAAATAGGTAACTTACTTCAGTGTACACTGAACTCTCTAGTAAGTAACTTACTTGCTATCTCATCCATCATTTATTCATCCACACAGCTATTCATTCATTAGACCATTTACTTACCACCCATTCATCCCTCATTTATTCATCCACGCATCTATTCATTCATCTGACCATTTTACTATACCCACCCATTCCTTTTTGCCACCTATTCATCCATCATTTATTCATCCACGCACCTATTTCATTCATCTTACCATTTTTACTTTACCCACCCTTTCATTTTTTTTTTGCTTTTATTCATTTTTTTACTTTTACTTTACCCTATCTAATTTCGCAATCCACCCGTCATGTATTCCTGAATACATTGATCATCCATTTAAAGACGACATTCATCCATCCATCCATCTATCCATCCAATGCCATCCATTGACATTGGACACCCACAGCTGTGATTGGTCATCCCCTGTTCCAAGGGATAAAAGCTTAGTCAGTCACTTTGGATAATTTGGTCATTTTTAAAATTTAGGCCACAATTATATATATATTTTATTTTATTTTATTTTTAAAAAAATTTAACACAGAAATTGCAAACTCAAAAATAAATTTATTTATCAATTTGCCTTAAATTAGCGCTAGCCTAATTTTGGTTTCTGTTTTATTTATTTTTGGGGCTTAATTGGCTACAATAATTGTAAAATTTGAAAAAGAGTGAAACTAAAACATAAACTTTACCTACTTGTTTATATATATATTTTGTTATTTTCACAGGGAAAAATGAAAAAAAAAAAACC
>Ga0209611_10009377_pt1 | contig 14842 bp, 16 predicted proteins | sample S1TSphgellanicum_3_FD_187693 | JGI IMG/M metagenome (GOLD analysis project Ga0209611, IMG submission 187693) | Host-associated microbial communities from peat moss isolated from Minnesota, USA - S1T2_Fc - Sphagnum magellanicum MG (SPAdes) (version 2) | ecosystem: Host-associated > Plants > Peat... | reverse complement strand
ACTCAGGCTGCAGATCTTTGTATAATGTTTGCCCAATATTTTGGGCAGATCTTTTTTATATACAATATATCTACACCCACTGTCAGGGGGATGAAGAAGTCAGTGGGACATAGTCATGGCAGCTTGGCACTGCTATATATTCATGACTGCAGGTGATGGTCTGAAACTTTGTGAGAGACTCTCATAAGGTTATGACTGCAAGCATTTGTCATGTTACCTTGGACAATTGAATTGTTGTTGTGAAGATTTCTCTGCAATTTCATAGATATGATATCGTGTAGAGTGAGTGACCTAGGGTGACTAGGGGTATGGTCTCTTGAGTGCTAGTGAATGTCACAACTGAGTCTTACAGTTGCTTCTGATAATGCAACAGAAAGCAAGAATACAGATGTTTCCATACTAGTTTCATGAAACTTTTGGCAGATTTTTACATGCTTATTGGCACCCATTGTTGGAAGCTGATTAACTCAGAGGGGAGTCATGGCAGCCTGTCAGGGGTATTTCTGACATTTTGTGAGTGTGACACATACTGTTATGATCACAGTCATTCTTGGTCTTACCTTAAAAGTATTTTTGTGGGATTTTCTCTACAATTTTGTAGATGTGTTCCATTTCTCCCATGGAGGTAGATTCTTGAAGTAGTCCAAGATTCAGTGATTTCTTGACCAATGTAAAACACATGAAGTTGGAGGTGCTTGAAAGTGTGTAGGCAAGGTTTGGCTTGCAGGAAATTATATGCTCTGGTTTTCCCTAGCTTTAAATTCCCATGGAACTGGGTCCTCAAGAGATGTTTGCAGGTGCTTTGTGAGGCAATCCTTCCACAAAGTAAGATGACTGTTATTCTTTTTTCAAAATCTAGACATTACTGCTTCTGGGTGAAATTCTTATCAAGGTTGTCTTTCATGTAATGTGAAAACAAATGAGGGTAGTGTTGAGACCACCATCCTGAATTCCAATAAATACAGTACTGGGGGTCTGACAATTAGTCTGTAGTGTCTCCTTTCTTCTTCACAGAAGGTTTTGTTGAAAAATAGAGATGCAGAAGTATTTCCTGTTACATGAACTCTTCTACAAACCCATGACATTCTCTAAGGAGGTGTGTTCATCATAATGAGGGGAAGTTATATTTGTTAAAGTTCTGTATGCTCTGCTCTGTGTTTGTGACTGTCAAGAGAACTTTGCCCTGGGTGAAAAATGTTTGTCTTGTATGTGCAGGGGAACAGATGTGAGTGTGGAAAATCTGCATGATGGATACACACATGTCTTTGAATCTACTTTTGATTCAAAGGAAGGGCGTAATGAGTATTTGGTACACCCCAACCATGAAGCCTATGCCCAAGAGTTGTTTGCAGCAGCAGAGAAAATTATTGTCTTTGACTACAGTCCAGTGAAAGCACCCTAAAGATACTGTCTTTGCTCCTGTCAGTGTGTGTGCATTCTAGGAGTGCTGGGTGAACCAAATCTTAATTTGCAAGTCTTGACTCAAAATGTGTTCACGGTGGCACTAACTTTTGCACTGGAAATAAAGCAGTTAAGATGACTAGCTTGATGCATAAGGACACCTTAAGCCTTTTATTTGTAGTTGGTTGTTCCTGGAGCTGGTCTTCTATATCAGTTTGCACACAATTTGGTTCATTTAATGGGTGTGTACCAGTCATATACTGGGGTCCTTGTTGCTGTGAACTATGTGAAGCTGCAACAGATACAGTCAGCTACCATATGTGGCCATACATAAGCCTTGTACATTTGCAACACAGCAATGTACTCATATATTCCTCCCAGTGCCTCAGAAGTCCACCAAATTGAAGTCTGCAGACAGGTTTGGTCATTTTCTCTCTTGTGGGCTCAGTGAGTTTGAGCTTGTGAATTGGCTCCTGTGGTACACCATTGAATTTTCTTACTGGACACTGATGCAAATCAGGCACTGAGTGATTCAGTCCCTGACCATCCGGGCTTGTGAAAAGATAAGAATGCTGTTGATCAGACCAATCTCATGTCAGAAGTGTACTCCCATGACCTGCATTGGTGTGAGCTTTCACAACATGATGCTTCCATCTGTGAATGGGTATCACAAGAGAAAGCATTTTCACAGCTCTCATAGAAAACTATAAGATGGCACCTTCCACTACTGCCTTAAAAATCATAACTGGATATTGCAAATGTCTAACTTGTTGATGTTAGTTATCTTGAAGTTTTCACTTGACCCTGGATTCATTAGGGAGCATGGCACAGGTACAAATTCCTCAGGTTCAACTTCAATGCCACTTTCGGAGTACAGGATATCATGAATTAGTTAGTCACCTGAGTTCTAACCTACAGGACTAGTTGCAGCAATTTATGTAAAACCCAAGGAAGAACAGAATGTGCTGATTATGAGTCTCATGGTGTCAAAAGAGGAGAAATCACCTAATCTCCTACTCTTGCAGCAAAATGACTTGAGATGACATTGCTAGCCTCCATGCGGAAGAGATCTCCACACATGAGCAAATGGTAGTCACTTTTTTTCACGTTACAGGGCAAATGCATATGTGAAGCGTTTATGTTATGGATATATGGAGCTGTGTATTTCACCAGTCATTTCTATATTTCCTTGTATCTGGGCATTGGATTTAATTGTTGTTGCAGCAGGGAAGCTGTGAAGATCCTGAGTGTCAACCACGGTTTTCGAAAGAGAGGTGCTTCAGTGGTGCAACTGGTTGCTTGTTTTTAACCATTTTGAAATCATCTGTGGTAGTTGATTTGAAGAGAGCTGGATGTTCATCATCAATGAGCTCAGGAGCAGGCCTGATAACTAGAGAGCCGGCTGGAAACAGGCCAGTGGCAACTGTGAGCCAGGACTTGCTTTCATTCACAGCAGCCAAATGCATAGCATTCTTGTACAGCCCGTTGCTCAGTATCTGCACGCATCAGACATCCCAGGGATGTTTACAATCAATCTGTCATTTTACTTTCTCCAATCATGAATGTGGACAGTAGAAAACCAGCAGCAAAGCTCATTCGAGAGACAAGTGTACACTCTGCTCTGTACAAAGAGAAACACCAATGCAGTTTGTGGGACTAACTTGGAGATTGACATAAGCCATTAGGTGAAATGCAACCTTAGTTTGTGGGGTGCAAGACTTGCCTGACCATAGTAACCGATGTTGACACAGAAAACATCAGCAAGAGGTTTGACTGAAATCCATTGACCATCCTTCTCCACTTGCAAGCCACCAACATCAGCTTGGTGCAGGATGGTCATTACTATGTCATCTGTGTGTCTAGATGCCCCAACATGCTTTGCTGGCTCAGGACAGGGCTTGTAGAAGTTTAACCACAGTCCTAATTGGCATTCTGCATACTCTCTGACAAACTCTGGATTCAGACCCAAACCTTGTATCATCAGAGCTTCCGTCAGCTGCACCATCAACTTCCGCATGGCTGTCAGATAGTCCTGAAGAGCATCTCTATCGATTTCAAATCATTTGACAACAAAGCCATGATAGAGTGAGCATTCATTGGAGCTTTCTGGTGCAGGACATTTGAGCACTTCTACATGATGTAAATCTCATCTAAAGGTGCTCAGCTTGCAAGAGAGGTGCTAGACTTCCTTTTCTATTTTCAGTCACTCTTGTTCAAATTTTGTCTTCAAGATCACTGAGTACCTAGCATCATTCTCCAAATGTTCCAAAACTTTTGTACAAGATTTGTGTCATGGAGGTGGTTACCTGAATTCAGTATTGCTGTCTGGACCCCAGATCTTGGTGGCGTAGTAAGAGGAATTGCCAGTCCGGGGAGAGCCCATGACATAGAAGGCTTCAGACCAAATATCTGTATAGTTGGATTTCATCCCACTAGATCCAGTCCCATAGCCATGGAAGCTACCATCACCAAGTCTTTTGACCTTGATCTTCTCTTGGATGGGAAGAGCAAACACAGAAGCTGCTGAAGCTTGGCATCTATCTATAACTGCTTGTGAAACTCCATGGTTGGTGATTTGGAACATCCCCCATTCATGACACGCAGATGCCATTTGCTCTTACAACTTTCTCAGCAGTAGTGCTACATCCAGAAGATTGCAGCTGCTGCAAGGCTGCAAGATCTATGAGAGGAATTAGGTGGGCATGTTGGAAATCATCAAAAGCTACAGATGAGGGAAGCATATGAATCCAAAATTCTTCTTCTTCATCACTCATCTCACTGATTGAATCTGCTTGAATCCCCATGAATGAAATTGAATTTCTCAACTGTCTGTTTTTTGTTTTCTGAGACTGAACAAAAAAACCCAATGAACTGGAGAATATCCCACTGAGCACTGTAATAACACGAGTAAGTATCGATTCCTTTACTTTTACTACTTCTGAAATCCCTGAACTTGAGTTCAGACTCCAAAGGTTGAGGTCTCTGGATTACAGACAGAGTCTAGAGGTGAGGTATTTGGATTTGATGAGTGATGGATCTTTTGCGCATGTTTTCTTTGTGGTATTAAGTCTTATGAATGAAGAAGCTTTGCTGCAAAGAGGACAAATGAGTGTAGGCAAAATGGCATTCTGAATTCAATTGTTGCAAATTTATCTACTTTTGCACACTGATTATCAACAACTTGGTGTAATTCGTCATTATGACACACTCCTCTCGTTGTTTTTCAAAATTTCACATGGTATCAGTAGCTACCTGACATCATCCCAAAAGGGATTCAACAGTAAATGGCAGCTGAGCTTTCTAGAGCCTAACTAAACAGTAAAGAACTGCTAAGACAAAATGCTACTACACCAAAATCTCAGTGCAAACGTGAGATGTGGTGAATTGTTTTTTTTCCCCAAAAAAAGGAAATATGTGGCAGAAATGTTTTATTTTTCACAGTTGTGGAAATTTTGCACACAAAAGAAAGGCTGCTCCTCTCCCCTATTAGTATTAGAGTATCCCCACAAGTGCTCACTATGTGACCCAGCAAAAACCTCATTTCCATCAATCAAGAAAAACTAATCATCAAACATAGCCAAAAATCTATCCAAACATTGCACTTCAAATTCTATTTAGTCTTTAAAAGAGACTCTATGAGCCATTTACAAGAATCATTTCCCAATAACTGAAATTGTTGGTTTCTTTCAATGGTTTGTGACCTAAACCACCACATTCAAAAGTTTGGAACTCTCCCACCTACATGTAATAAGTTGTCATCTAAATCATCTGCAATGAAAGGAGCCCAACAACCTTCTAATAGAAGCACACATGTCAAAACTCTCCCAAGAGCTCACATGAACTGCCCATAAAGAGAGCCCATAGACCCTCCATGCACGGGAGAAATCTTTGCAACACAAGTTTTTGCACGATGCAAAACACATGATATTGGACTGAACTAGTTTAATCTTGGGTTTAGGAGGAAAAAAAGTGTTTCATTAGTTTCCCATCTTTGTGATTTCATTATGACTTTTGTGTTATGTCATCAAATGATCTCATCGTGACTTTTTTCTTATGTCATCAGTTTCATTCAATCCTAAGGTTCTCCTCTTGTGTACACCTATGTTACAAATAACTTCATTGGGTTCAAATATGTTTCTTGACAATAATCTTTTTTCTTTGGATGATTTCTTAGAATCTTTTCATCCCAAAAAATCATACGGTGAAAAAAATGGTGGTTGGGATGTTTTCACTTTGCAACTTGGTCCCACTTCCCTCATCGGCTTCACCATGGGGAATAAAAAGTAGAGCCAAATTCCCAAGGAGAATTGCACATGGGATCATGTTTTATGTGGGGAGCTTGGCTACACTTTCCTAATGACAACAAACATCCTTGCACAATTGTCACATTTCCTTATGAAGTTGTTAAGGGAACAAAAATAGGTTGAACCTAAATGGGGAATTGGGGCTGTGCTTTCCCTCAAAAAGGTGGCTACCCTTCCCAAGGAACAACATCCAACGAAATTTAATGTTTTAGAATTTTTATGGATGACTATATGATTTCATCTCAACTTTTTATCCTTAGTTCTCAACTTTTTATTCATTATGTAACTTTCTTATACAAAATTTCATCCGTTGGGTTTTGTTAATTTTGGACTAGATTGTCAATTTTGATTTTTAAAATCCTAGTGGTTGGAATTAAATTTAAGGTTAAAACATTGTTAACATCTATTTGTTGGATCATCTAATAATTTTTTTTTTAAAAAATATTTATTATTGTAGCATTTGATGATCTCAAATAAAAAATTTCTTTGATTTTATAACTTTTAAATGGTCATTTTTTAATTATAAAAATTTCAAAAGTTCGAAATTAATTAAATACATGATATTTGTTTATATTTAATCATTAGTAGCTATTGAAGTTATGCATAAAGTAACCCTGTCTACCGTCTGTCTTTGGACTTCGTGTCACCCCTTATCCTCTCTTTCAGTGGTATCCGCAAAGTAAAGGTATTTTTATTAAGTCTCAGTATGAAATGCTGAAACTCAGCATTTAATGCACAAAGTTCGAGACTAACTATAGTAGTTGTACAGTTAGGAGCAGTGAAAATATATGTAGCATCAGTGGAGGCGCTCAGGAGAAAGCAAAGACAGGATAAAACTCAGTTTACCACCAAAATTGATGGTTTTCTGAGTTTCGTCCCCTGTTGAATGCTAATGTACTTTTTTGCACCTTTTTTTTTGAGTCTCACCCTGTGTATGACCAAACTCAGGGTTCTGGTGCTGTGTTTTTCTTACTTTAGGGACAACTCTATTATCTTTAACATTTCTTAAGCAAAGTAACATTGTCCACACTTTTCATTTTAATTTCATAGTTTGGTAAAAATTTGCTTATGATCAAATGTGCAATTTCCTATATCAAGAAAGAATTGTGCAACTTTTTGGTGAAAGTTTTCCTTGAAAACTGTTGAGCTCCTTAAAACTCTTAAACCCTAAACCCTTATACCCACCACTTTTATTTTAAAGGTGTAGCACTTGAAATGAATAGGTATTCACCACAAACCTATAGGACCAATATACCAATAATTTGTCAAATCCCAAACAACACATGCAAGAGCTACACGAACACCACCCCAATTAGTGATTTTTTTGGGGACAAAACTTCTTGTTTTTCTAAAAGAAAAAAGAGAGAAATTTGGGAAAATTGTGTTTTACCTATTGTAAATTTGTAAATTCTTCTAATTTTGCTAGCATTCTGGAAAATTTTGCCAAAATTTTTTATCTCAAAAAATTGGAAAAAAAGACTCTGAATCCAATGCTTCTCTCCCCATTCTTAAAAACCAAGAGTACCTATGTAATATATACCCTAATCTTTCTTGTGATGGAAAGACCAATGGAAGTGGCACCCATCACATTTGAAAAAAAATTAAAAATTAAAATAAAATTTTTGCACATGGAAGATGAGAGGAGGATGCTATTATAATTTAATTATTAAATAAATATATTATTATTATTTTTCGCAAAAGAAATTATTTTAGTTTAGTTTATTTTTTAATTTTTTGAAACTAACTGTAGCTACTAAGTAAAATACTTATACCATGTACTCAAATTCGTATACGACCAGAATCCGTATTCCTGCCACCCTTTTTCAACTCTTTTGAAAAGAGTGGCATTGCAAAGGCTCTTGAGGCTAAGAAGGGGAGGGTGGGAATGGACATGGCTATGGCTGCCTAGCATTTGTCTCGAGCAAGCGCAACGATATCCTCCGGCGCTGCCACGGTAAAGCATTCTTTGTTAGATCTGTCTTCCACCCAATGCTCAGAAATGTGTGCATACTCTACTAACTTCTTCATATCATTTTGGTCTTTGGTGCTGTTGCATTTACTGTTCTGCTGTTTTAGGTGCAGACTTTTGGTCTGTCTTGTTTCCCTCCTCTGCTCTGCTCTTGTGTTTTTTTCAGGGTCAGTAGTATCTCATCACATCTGCAGAGATTTTTGTAGATTGATTTCGGTATCGGATGCTTTCCTTCTTTGTTTGGTCCATAAGTTTCAGTCTGAGCTTCTTCACACTATTTGATCTAAGTCTTTGTGTGTGTGGGGTTGGGTGTTTTTTTCTTCCTTTCCTTTCCTTTTCTTTTCTTTTCTCTCTTTTTCTCTTCAAGCTGTGAGTCCACTTGATGTGAAGTTTCTGTGATTTTTTTGGAGAAAGCGTAGCAGTCCATTGTATCTTCCATCCTTGCATCTACAGGCTTTCATTCGCTCTTCGACTAAAATACGGACTTGAAGTTTTTTCTGGATTGGGAACCTGGCAGTTTAGAGCTCAGGGACATCCACTGAAACAGGAATTTTTTTCCCTTCTGATCTTTTTTTCTCCTTGGAATTGGGTTTGCAATAGGAAGTCATCAATCTACTGAAAAAGGTCTATATATATTGCTTTTCTTGTATCTGCAGAATTTCAAGTGGGGATTTATAAAAAACTTTGTCTTGTTGGATTGATGATCACCCAGCGATCTCTCAATCTCTGTCTGGCATATAGCTCATCATGTAGAGCTTCTCTCTGCTGGTTCTATTTCAATTTAGGGCCGAAGTGATTATGCAAGTCTGCTGAACTTTTCACCATCAACTACCTATTTCTTATTTGTACAGAGCCTTTACCATTCAGATTGGGGAAAATGTCTACAATCGGGAAAGTCATAACATGCAAAGGTACATAAACCTTGCCACTTTTCCTTTTCAGTTTTTTCCTTTCTCATGCATTCTAACATTTTCCTCTACTAGGTAGGTATCCATGAAAACCTGCATCCAGAATCAGTTGATGATATAATCTTTTTAGGTTTCATGGCAATGAGTTGGAAGGGTATAATTACCAATATTCCATGATATTTCAATTCAGCAAACACAAATAAGAAATGGGATTGTCAAAGTTTTGTATTGCAATTGCGCTCTGTAAAGACCCTTGTTATAGCCTTACAATGTGAGATATCCATATTATAGCCACATTGTCAATCAGAGATTGATTCCTGATAACATTGTGTCAATTGCATTCATGATTTGCAGCTGCCGTTGCATGGGAGGCCCAGAAGCCTCTTATTGTTCAGGATGTTCAAGTGGATCCACCTCAGGCTGGTGAAGTGCGAATCAAGATTACACACACTGCTCTCTGCCACACAGATTCCTACACACTTGATGGAAAGGTTAGCCAGCTCCCAACCCATCTTTTTGTTGCAGCTAGGCTGCTCTTGTCTAGCACTTGAAAAAGCTTAATCTCTTAGGTAGATAATTTCAAGCAGGAAAGGCATTTCTCTCTCCAAAACCAAACCATTGTCCTCCTACTGAACTGAGGAAACAAAATTAGACTACTGAGACTAAAAAAATGGAGTGGGGTCTTTGGGAAATTGGTATATAGAGGAACTCTTATAACTTCAGTTCATAAGAAGTTTTGTTGATTGTCTCAAGGAAATTTTTTTCTGCTGAAAATAACTTGTTTTCACTTCTATAGAAATTCAACATCTTAGATTAAAGTCTAATCTGGTGGTGCAGGATCCAGAAGGATTGTTTCCCTGCATTTTGGGGCACGAGGCAGCAGGGTAAGCTTCCTCTTAACTGTCCGCAAAGCTTTGCATGAGTTGGATTTCAACTCCCTTTGCTGCAGTCTAATCAGATGATGTTTAAGAATACAATATTTTTACCTTAAGAGATTGCATTGTGTGCCTGAGGTGATTGTACAGATGAAACCAGTGTTTTCTCTGTTTCTGGGTGATCATACACTGACTGCATACAATGTCCTCATCTGAATAAGTGCTGACCAAAACAAGTGCAGGATAGTGGAGAGTGTTGGCGAAGGAGTCACAGAGGTACAGGCAGGAGATCATGTAATTCCTTGCTACCAGGCAGAGTGCAAGGAGTGCAAATTTTGTAAATCAGGAAAGACCAACCTTTGTGGCAAAATCCGATCAGCCACAGGTGTGGGTGTGATGTTCAACGACCGCAAATCACGGTTTTCTGCAAATGGCAAGACAATATATCACTTCATGGGGACATCGACTTTCAGCGAGTACACAGTTGTGCATGCTGTTTCTGTTGCAAAAGTTAATCCTGAAGCTCCTCTGGACAAGATCTGTTTGCTTGGTTGTGGAATCCCCACAGGTATTCACCTTTTTTTTCTCTTTGTATAGTAGCCCTTTATTGTCTCTGTTTTTCTCCTGGGAAGAAAATTGTGCAGTGGATTGTCACTACTTGTGTGAAGGCTGTTTATGCTTCGTCAGGTTGAAAATCTGTGACTTCTCTATTGTCAAATATGATTTGGTCATTGTGTAACTGCATGCTAAGCATTTTTGGAGAATGGGTATGTACATCTAGTCAGTTGTAGCATGCCAGTTCTATTGCAGGGTGATTTCTTCAGGTTTTTATTAGGGTTTTAGGGTTAAGGGTGTGTCTATCAAGAGTGACTATATGAGAGAGGGTACTAATTGAATGCAACCTGTGTCTGAGCTTACTGTATTCTGCAATCTTCAATGTTGGACAGGATTGGGTGCGGTTTGGAACACAGCAAAGGTGGAGAAAGGATCAAATGTTGCTATTTTTGGCCTAGGAACAGTTGGCCTTGCGGTAGGGGTCCTCTATAACTAATCACTTGTACAATGTGACTAGAGATCAGCTACTAAGAATACAATTGTGCAGCCTGGGTATCTCCACCTTTGCAACTGTTTCTCCTCAAAGGCCAAGGTTGTGTGATATATCACATTTCATACTTCATTTACTTACGTACATACCTTGTGTCTTTGTTTTTCTTGACTGTCATCTTGTTTTGATTCTCTCCAGAGAGATATATGATCATCATGTATTATTGCAATTGTGCCAGGTTGCAGAGGGTGCAAAGGCTGCAGGTGCATCTCGCATCATTGGTGTAGACATTGATCCTACCAAGTTCAATCAAGGTATAGATCCGAGCTAGTAATTTAAACCCAAAGCTTCAAGTCTGTGATCTCAATTTAGCCTTGTGTAATAGTAGTTTTCTCATCCACACTTCTGATTCAGCACTTGTTGTGTGGCATGGCAGCTAAAGACTTTGGTGTGACAGAGTTTATAAATCCCAAAGATCACAAAAAGCCTATTCAGGAGGTGGGTTATCCGAATAGCTTTCTACCCTTGTTGGTTTTTGCTAATGAAATTTTTCTCTTTTTTCTCATTCCCTTGTATTCTTCTGAAGGGAACATGCATGTGATCATAGGTGATAGTGGAGGCAACAGATGGGGGTGTGGATTATAGCTTTGAGTGCATTGGAAATGTGAGTGTAATGCGCTCAGCCCTTGAGTGCTGCCACAAGGTATTGTAACTTACTATTTTGTCTTTTTCAGTAAACCATACAAACTGTTTGTTGGCCTTTCCAGTATGGATTCATGACTTTGTGATCATTAGCTGGTGGAATGTGCTCTCTTTCTTGTTTGTAATGCAGATCACATTTGACAGCATGAAAGAATTTCCAGTCTAATTTGGGATCTTTGACTGTAACAGGGATGGGGCACATCAGTCATCATCGGGGTGGCAGCTTCTGGGCAGGAGATATCCACACGACCATTCCAGCTTGTGACAGGGCGAGTATGGAAAGGTACTGCATTTGGTGGATTCAAGAGCCGCTCTGGTGTACCCGAGCTTGTTGAGAAATACCTGAAAAAGGTTTGTCCTCCATCACAACAGCAAAATGCAGTGGGCTATTTATTTACTCATAGAAATAGGCTGTTAAACTTCTTGACAAGTCCTTGATAACCGAAGAGCATATCAGTGTGATAACCACCCATCCGATGTCTTCTGTAAATATTAAGGTTTTTCAATGTGGTTTTTGACAAATGTTTGTGTGCATTTTCATATGCAGGAAATTAAAGTGGATGAGTACATTACCCATAATCTCAAGCTTTCAGAAATCAATGATGCATTTGATCTTCTCCACAGTGGCAAGTGCCTGCGCTGTGTACTCCATGTCTCAGATTGAGTCTGTCAGATATGAGAGGAGGCAACTTTCCATAATGCTATGAAGCTATGAGAGTGACTACCTTGAAGCAAGGGTGAAAAGACCATGTCTCCAAAAAGCATAGATAGCTTTGGATGTGTGGACACATGTGAGGAGGTTAGAGAGTGACTACCTTGAAGCAAGGGTGAAAAGACCATGTCTCCAAAAAGCATAGATAGCTTTGGATGTGTGGACACATGTGAGGAGGTTACGAACCAATAATGGGTTGTGATTGGATTCTCCACGTGCTGAGATGATAGTGTCTTTCACACGAACTCTTAGGGTTTGTAACGTTTTTGTGGGGTTTGTGGTTCCTCTTCATTTTCCTTTTGCTTTTAAATCTATTGAACATGTTTCTACTCTTATTTTGCGTATTTATTCCACTTATATCTGCATCTTCTAATGCACTAGATAACGCACCCTCAGCATTCTGGCTCCTAGTGAGTCATTTGAGAGAGGCTGGTAGGAAATGACAGAATTTCCCATCAGTGCTGATTCTGCCATTTAAGACACAGGGAAAATCCTTCAGAACAGCTACCTGTGGTTTTTCCACACACCCTCTAAGTAATGCTGTAGTTCAAGAATACATGCACCCCAAAAGTCCCAAGTCCTGTGCCGATTCCTCATGTCCTCAATTGATTAGCCTAATTCAAGAAAAAGTACAAACCTAAATGTTGAATCTCACTGAAATTCCATATTCAATTGTGGAATAGACTTTTCCATTATTTGATAAACACAAAGGCAGCAAAGTGCCTAACTTGAAAGGCAGGTATGGCAATAATACCTTCATACCCACTAAACAATGTAATGAGGAGCTATTCTTGTGAAGGAAAAGATAATGTGCAAATTTGTGTTAGCTATATAGTTGAGGAATGTGCTTGCCAATGTGCCCTAGGGGAAGGTACATTGGGGCCACAGCTAGTGAACCAGCACCCACCAGCACACCATCCATTTGATGCCTGTTATAATCAGTTGTGGATGAACCTCAACTGAGTTAATATTTGGTTTTACCTTGGTAACCAATTGTGTAGGAAATAGGTATCATATATATGTAGATGTAGATACGAAAATAGGTAACTAGTAGGTAAGTAGATGGTTTATACATAGGTAAGGGCTGTTTTTATCACCTACCTACTAACAACCTGCTTGTGGGTTGGTAGTAGGTAGGTAGAAAAAAAAGCAACTGAGCTAACCACCATGGTTAGCTAAGGAACCGGAAGCCAATAGAAAATTGTTTTGTGACCACTTACCATTCATCCTTCATGGTGTGTTGGTGGGTGTTGGTTCAACACACAACATCTTGAAGCATGTTCAACATCCATCTAAATTCATATTGATGCATCCATAAATATTATTATAATGAGAAGTGTTTTGAGAATCCTTCTTTCCTATTGCCAAAAAGTTTTTTGAAAATTTATTGTGAAAATTTGGCACTAGATATTTAGAATACAATGTCACAAATAGGTGCAGAGGTTTGTAGCTGATTAAATGCTAACAAAATTACATCTTTCGTGTAATTGACAATGCATATTGAAAAGAATTATTTTTATTGAAAGAATCAATGAAAAAAAATTACAATTTAGCTCAGGAGTGATATCGAAATTGACAAAGTGTTGCAATAATCTACACACACTTTGTCGCAAGGGTAGGTCTGCAAGATGACGTGATGGGTACAAGCATAATAGATGACTTTTGAATTTGATCGACATTATTGTTGCTGCAACGACCAATAATTGTTGATTTAAAAACAAAAGAATCACTAAATTCATAACCCATACTAACTCAAAAACATCACACTAATGTTACAAAAACATCACATTAATGTTGCAAATCAAACCTTAAATCCGCAAATTAGCTCAGAAAGGATATCGCCCAAAGTGCTCAGCTCATGCTTTGCTGCTGCAGCGGCAAAGAACAAAACAAGCTGCTGGTCATGATCATTCCCAATGCACCAAAGTTGCAATTTGCAGCTGCTGTTGCAGCAGTTGGATATTCACACCAGCAGTTGAGTGCAAGCATCAGCACTACATGAGCATTTCTAAATGCCAGGACCTTAGCAGCAGCAGCAGCAGCAGCTGCACAGATCAGGTCATGAACAGCAGCAGTGGACAACATTTTCACAAGCTTTAGATGCAGCAGAAGCTTGCAGTTGGAGATGGTCAGTTGCCAGCTACTGCACAAGCATTGAACCTGCAGTTGTGATAAGATCATCTGAATATCACAAGGTGGCCATTGCTGCCAATTGATGATCTCTGCAGGAATACAGTCATAGAATTAAAAAAGAAAAGAAAAGAAAGTCTTGGAATCAGATCCAAAGATTAACCCTAGCTGATGGATCATAAAAACTTGGAGCAAATTCACAGTGAAAACCGTTTGTAGAATTTCCTCATTAGGAATGATATTCTGCATGAGGTGGGCATTTACAAGTCTGGTACAAAGTTGATACCTTGAGTGATTGAACCAGCTCGGAAGTTCGAGTCCTGCAGGAGCTGCTGCTGCATGGTCGTAGATATCATCATCATCAGCAGCTTGCAGTGTCCAGCTACAACATGGACGTCAGTCATGACTATATATACTGATCAGGTCTGGACTCTGTATACCACCACCGTTGTCGAGCTCAACAAGAATGAACCCAACTTTCATGGATTGTCGAGCTCAACAAGAATGAACCCAACTTTCATGGATACACAGATAATAACAACAATAATAGTATGGAACTAACTAGTTAGCATTCTTGCAGCTGCAGGATGTGCAGGAGGTCTGGTGGCATGATGAGCTAGAAAATCTACGAGTGTGTGATCATCGACTATGGGATGTTATGAGCTTATGATCATCTCTGAGACACACACAGGGAGGAAAATCAAATAAAATTAGTACGTTAGAGCGCTGAGAGCTAGAAGAAGGAACATGAAGAGAAAACAGAGGAGAGAGAGAGAGAGAGAGATGGAAGGCGCAG
>Ga0209611_10009374_pt1 | contig 14844 bp, 8 predicted proteins | sample S1TSphgellanicum_3_FD_187693 | JGI IMG/M metagenome (GOLD analysis project Ga0209611, IMG submission 187693) | Host-associated microbial communities from peat moss isolated from Minnesota, USA - S1T2_Fc - Sphagnum magellanicum MG (SPAdes) (version 2) | ecosystem: Host-associated > Plants > Peat... | reverse complement strand
GGTGTAAAAACTACTTTAGATCCCAGTTATTTCGTTTTGTAAAATTTTCATTCCCTGTCAAGCGTTTGATAATGCCCTATTATGTCGAAACTGGCTGTTCTCGCTACCTTAATTGCGTGACTTTACAGAAAACTCTACTACCTTACCCTAAGCTGGGTTTTGTCATTAAATAATCCTCAAAATAGTGAAATGAAATTTTGTGAAAATATGAAGTTGACATGTTGAAAATCATCCTAATTATCATGGGCTATACTCTGAATAATTTTACTATTCATATGACAATATTATGATAGACGATACAAAAAAATATAATTTCAAATTTTAAAAACGAATTCATTTTTTGAAAAAAAAGAATTATTCATTTTGTCGATGCGGAAACTGACCCTAGGCTATGGTAGACTAAATATATCCATTCATAACAATGGTGGGGAACAGATTAACTATCTTTGTGGTTGGCTCTACCCACAATCTGTCTTACTTCCAATTTATTGTTGACATCAGTCTTCAAAATAGAGTCTTGTTGTGTTAATTAGACATCTCTTTTGCATTTTGCATATGTAAGCACTTTGCCCACTATTTGCCCAAAGCCCTTCTTTCACTTGCAAGCATTAGATCTGCTGCCACTACAAATATGGCCATGGTGAACAAGCAAGCACCTACATTTGTACCTTCACCTTTTTTTCAGTAATGCATTGTAGAGGTTCTATATAATCTGGAAAAGGTTAAATTTGGAATCAAAGACCCTGATAATGTTTAGAAGCGTGTTGTTGGGCAGGTATTAGATTTACTTAATAACATTCAGTTTGGGTTTACTTCAAAATTTAAGAATGAGAAAACCTCTGGTTGCATTTTATTTGAAAATTTTCAGAATTTAAAATAAATTTTATTTTAAATAATTATTTTTATAAATATTTTTATAAATATTTTTTTTTAAAAAGAAAGTTGGTTCCAGATGACTCTATACCAGCCACACTGAACCAGTGCCCACCAGGGCACAATGAAGGATGGATGGTGAGTGGTCAGGAAACAGTTTTCTGTTGGATTCCAGTTCTCTAGTTAACCATGGTGGTTAACTCAGTTGCTTTTTCTAACTACCTATTTACTACCTAACTACCCTAGTAGGTAACATGGTGAAGGTTACCATCAACTTAAAACATATGTAAATAATGAGGTGTAGAAGGTGGAGAGGTTCATTTGTTTACTCCTTAAGAGTGGGAGGGATTTTACACCTATAATTTGGCATAATTTCCCTTGACATACTAAACCTTAGGTAAGGTCACCCACCTCAATACTATTCCATTTAAGTGGCCTTAACTTTAGAGTTCCTAGGGAACCTTGCTAAGGTAGTTTTACTTTAATTTCTCATCAAGAAAATTATTCTAAATTCAATAACTTTTGAATCGCAAATGTGTACACCACCTTGTTGAGAGGGGGAGGGGAGGCAGAATTGAAGAAGGTTTCAATGTGGTCACATCCTTGCAAACAAACGAACAAACACCTATCTTCATATACAAATAAGGTGCCCTCCAAAATTCAATAAGTGCTTTAGAGAAATGGTTTCATTATTTGAGAACAACAATTATGAAATTAAAGAATTATGAAATATGAACCATACAATAAGGTAAACAAGAATATAGTGCAAAGTCATACCTCAAATTAGTAATGAACATATATTGTGGGTAATTTGAGTGGATTGTCTTGATTTATAGATGTTTGAGGAACTAGTTCCAAAAAGCATTTGTAAGGTTGACTATCCAAATAATCACTTAAAGCACATTTTTAAATATATATTATGGATGAAATTAATGTGAATAATAGTGGATGAACTTTGTTCAATATGGATGAAAATGAACAATGATAAAACAATTCATTTGTGGGATGAAAAATATTATTATGGTCCATGGATGAATTTTGGATTTTCATGAATTAACATATTTATGGATGAAAAAAACTCATGAACAATGTGTTAAATTTCCATGGATATATCTCATCCATAATATATATTTTGAATTCCATGAATGAACTTCATCCATAATCCATGAGATTGCCATGCACTGTTATGTTAATGCCTTGGACCTAATACCATTGAAATAGAAAAAATCATAGAAATAATTTCTCTTCACAAACACAAAAAATAAACTTTAAAAACAATCAATGAAGAGAGAACAAAAAAATAAAAGAAAATTAGAACCTAGCCCAAACAAAATTGGGTTCCAATAAATAATTCTTATAGAAAAATCAACAATGTGTTTCATCAATATTTGTTGGGATTGGTTATTGGTTATCATCCATGACATCATTAGTCATGGAATTGAAATTAACCATTTGTCAAGGTTGTTTTTGTGACCTTAATTTGGGTTCATGATTAACTTTTGGAAATGAAAAGGAAGTGTTTTGCTTGGATGAAAGGCAAACCAAAGGTTTGGTATGGAATTGGGTCTAATGCAAATCCAAGAGATTAGAAGGGCAAAGGAGAATGCAACATTCACCCAACCAAAGTGAGAATGTTTAAAAGTCAAGAAAGGCATGCCCAAGACTACCAACATAAATTCTCATTTTGGGAATTAAAATGTTCATAATGAGACGTGAGGGATCAAATCTCATATCCTTGTAATTGAATAATCTTTAGTGGAAACAAAGAAAAGAATAAAACTGAACAAAATTATTTTGAAATGCCCTTGCATTCAAAAATCAAGGTTGTTTCATGATTTCTAGATTCATTTGAAAAATCAAAACAAAATTGCCCAAATGGGTTCATCATGTTATGATGTGATTTGGAATGTGATTTAGAGGGACAATCGAAATCCAAATGAGGAATGTATCATGGTGTTGGACAATTTTTGATGTGAGCAATAAGAAAACATGTTACAAGGACATATTATATTTTAGAGTTAAAAGACAACAAAATGCACAATTTTAGTATTGGCCTTTGGGAGTCTAAGCAATTTTGCAACTTCAATGTAATTGGACCCATGGGCAATTACAAAATAAATTATCTGAATTTGATTTGGGTTCAAATTGCACTAAAGATTTTGTATATTTGAGATGTTTCAATAGTATCCTTGAAAGTGCACTAATTTGTCCTAGTCTTCTTGGAGCTATTGTTATTTAGAATTGGTCATGAAAAGTTACTTGTAACACGCCTTCGGTGTTATCATTAATATCGTTTTACAAACTAAGGGGTGTGTTAATTGTGTGTGTAAATTATGTGAAAAAATCCCATAAATCATGTTAAGTTGTTATACTAGCATGTCACCAATATGTGAAAAACATTGACTATTGATAACAACTTTACAACTACCATTTTATTAAAAAAATTGTTTTGAAGGCTGTAGACATTAATTCATTAACGAAACACACATGAACTAACATTCAAAATGGTGAATCATATTGCTCGCACTTTCATATTTGACACCAAAAGGCCTAACTTGTGTGCTGTATAGGTTATGAGCCAAAACCATGAATAAATATTAACTCTTGATTTGTTGTGCCATGTTATTGATGCAAATTATAATGTGCTTGTTAAGCATTAACCCTTTTAGTGGACGGCTAATGAGAATGTTAATCCAAGATTATTGGAAGGTAAGAATATTGGGCTATGTGCAAACCATTTTTTTTTTTTGGCCAAAGTGATATTTCTAAACCATATCAAATCTCGAGGAGCATATAATAGCTCAAACTTGTATGCTCTATGTGAGAAAGTTTGCATGAGTAAAAAGGTAAAACATTAGTGGAATTTTTGTCATTATTTCAATGTTTAGTGCTTTAGATGTGATAGTGTTTTTATAAAGATATTGTTTCTTCTTAAGTCTAGTTGTTCACGGATTTTGAAATAATTTTCTTAAAATCTTCAATTTTCGGGTAGGATATAACTATTTCAATTTTTTTAATCACATGCATATGTTTAATTTTATTTTAAAATTCAATAATCACATAATTTGGAGAGTATTATTTGAATGATTTGAAAATTTTGATCTCCATTCCCTTGTAGGTTGGAGTTATGTGAACTATAATTCTCAATACTTCTTTGATTAATAGAGATAAAGAACTTAAACCTTTTGAAGGTTCAAAGTACATGTCATTTCAAAATTTGCCATATTATGGACAAAATACTATTTTAGGATGTCATGGCACTATTACAACACCTTAGATGAATAAGATTTTTATAGAAACTTATTGATGAATTATTCGTTCTATGGTGGTTATGAAAAATGGAAATCACAATGTTACTAATATTAATATGACTTAATAGCTTGATATAACATTTGTAATTATATAGAAGGGTGATTTTGACAACAACTTGTGAAACCTTTACGTCCATCATGTTTTGCATAAAACAATTATCATTAATGTTTGAATATTTTTAGTACACTAAACCAAATACATATGGAAAATATCTAGCAAACCTTTTGAAAATTGAACAAGGACCAAAATAAATAAATTAAAAATGTGGTACCATCAATCACACTTGAATATTATTATTTTTTCATGGTAAATTCTCACATTTTGGCAATTGTTTTTCTCAAAACAATATAACACGAAAGAATGTTGGTTTTGAGGTTTTCTTTGCCATTTCTTAAAAATAAAAAATAAGAAGTAAGTACCACCTAGATTGCCAACTATAACAAGGACTTTTATGAAAATCTACAATGAATTCAAATGCCTTGCCATGAAAACTATATTTGTTTGGGGAGTATGACCAATGAGCTTATTTCATAAATTTGAAAATAGAACTTGCCCAATAACATTTCAAAGAGGGCTCTTGTGCTTCATAAAGTTCCAACTAATTATTATGTAGGAGGCAAGTTTATAAAGTCATAGAAGTTTATATGAGCCATTAATTTTACATTTGTCTTGTTTAATCTCATCCCATGGCCTCTCTCTCTTTACAAGAAGTAGTTATTGAATATTGAACAAATTTGTCATTAAAATTTTTAATAAAATTAATTAATTAAAAAATAAAATAAAATAAATATAGGGAAGTTGGTGTACATTGTTGGTATTGGTGGAGAGCCTCAATGAGTAGGAGTTTAGGGAGTTGATTTGGTAAATTTTTAGACCTAAGGTGTGCGAGATATTAAATTTGTTTTGAATAATTCTTTTCATATATATATATATTACAAAAACCCTTTTTTGGAAAGAGAAATTACTTGACTAACCCAGTTCACACTTGGGCGAACAGCGCATGCCACACTAGTTTTAAGTTATAAAAGAAATGAATGGGGTTTTTTTTTTTTTTTAATAATAAATTCTGGGGAGTTGTGTAATAATACTAATAATAAATAATTTCACGGCGAAATTGGGACGTTGAATTCGAGGTTATATATATCTACAGTCTCAGGACCGATTAAGGCAACGACTTGGATGAATGATGACCGACATCGCAGTTAAGGCCGCAGTACTACGACGACGACGACGACGGCCGACTACTGATTGAGTGTCGACGACGACGACCGATGACCGACGACGATCAATCAGTCAGCGAACAAATGACCAAACGGTCGAAACTCCGCAAATGAAGCCATCCGTCCGTTCGTCGGTCGTCGTTCGTCGTTTTGAATGAATTCGTCCGTCCGTCCGTCGCTCGCTGTTCGTCGTTTTGAATGAATTCGTCCGTCCGTCCGTCGCTCGCTGTTCGTCGTTTTGAATGAATTCGTCCGTCCGTCCGTCCGTCCGTTCGTCTTTCTTTGGTGTAACGAAAAAAGCAAAAGGCGATGAGAATCGACGAAGCTCCGGGATCGTCGCCACCGAACGTGTGCGAAGGAGCCCGAAAATGTCGTCGCCACGACGTGCTCGCGTGCGGAGCGGGCCGGGAGGTAAAAACTGGCGAATCCGCTGGGCTCCAGACGCCTCAAGAATAGCTCGTATACGCAAATTCCCAAAACCACCCCAAAATAATCCCAAGCGACGACGAAGACGAAGAACAACAACAACAAATATTGGCGTCGAGTAATGCCCTCCAACTCCGCAGATTTAGAGCTCTCATTGCGCTGTTGCTGCTCCTCTAGCTCACCAGCTCCCCCCCCCTCCCCATCATCCACTCCAACTTATCACCACTAGTGTCCCATCGAGTCTTTGTTTTCCCCCCAGCTCCTCCTTGTAATCAATCCTCTTGCACACAGCTTCTTTCTTCTTTCTTTCAACAATGTGGTCGCTCATCAGCAGCAGCTTCATAGCTTTGCTGCTCTTGCAATGTATAGTAACTACTTCCTTCGGAACTACTGTTGCTGTTGCTGCTTCTGCTACTCTCCAGACTCCGCCTCCCGGAAACACGTAAGTTCTTTTCTTCCTGCAATATTCGTACTGCCAAATTTCAGTTCCCCGCGGCCAGCTGCTAATTGCTTCCCTCTAACGTCATACCCCGGAAGCTGCTAATCGCTTCCCCTCTAACATATTACCCCGGAAGTTTTTTTTTCTCCCTTTGTAAGATTTTTTATTCAGTTGTTCTGGAGGTTGTTGTTTTGAGAGCAAATTGCGAGGATTTTGTAAGAGTTTCTACATCTAGACCTGCTGGTGCTGCTGTTTTGAGTGGGACTTACTTGCTTCCATGATCATTCTTCTTTCTTGGGTTGCTGGTGCTGCTGCAGGTTGTCGATGACATGCACGGCGCAGAATGGACAGAGGGTGTACAAGTGCTTGGAAGGGAAGTGGGTATACCAGGGCGGAGAAAGTAAGCTGCTGGATGCGCGGACGTATGCGAACGTCGGTGTGTACAGAGAGATAGTACATCCTGTCACCAAAACGATCTCGGGATGGTGGGAAATTGTGAACGATAGTGGTGATGATGCGGAATCAGGCTACCAGTACAGCACAGTTGTGGGTGAGTGACATTCGCGACCCTCTTGTTCATCTCAACAGCTGCAGGTGCCGTTCCGTTGAAGAGCTCTTCTTACATTCATTCAGTTGCTGCAGCAGTCGCGCACCAGCTACACCAGCACTCGCCAAGAATCTTGAGAACTTTGGTAGCATGTGGTGAAGAAGAAGAAGAAGAAGAAGAAGAAGAAGTCTTATCTGAGTTGTTGGGTTGTTTTTTCCCCCTTTCCTTCGGTTGCAGGGAAGGTGATCGACACTGTGACTACGCCGACCTCAACTTCTCTCTTGTGTGTGGCAACCCAACATGGAAACATGGGAGCAACGACGCGGATTTCATACATTGCAATGCTGGGCGCAAAGGGGGGAGCTGCACCACCTCAGTCTTTATGCAAACAAGACGAAGTCGTGGAGGTACCATTCACAGCCGATTTTGCATTCTATACCCAAGACACTTCCCCGCCGACGTTACCGACTCCCATCAGTGCCAAGCTCGGAAGCTCACAGGCAGTAGAAAGCTTCTACGCACAAGGAGCTGTCCGGTATTCATGGACTGGGACTTCTTGGACAACCAAGAGTGTGTCTGCACAACTTTCCGCTGTGCCTGGCGGTCCTGTGGTTGGAAGATTCTCCGTTTTGCCCAAACCCGACAGATATGGCGGCCGACTCAACTGGCTTGTCTTCAATCCCAATGGGTTCTCCGTCACTGGTCGTGGATACACTGCTCCCGTGCTCATGTCCGACTATGGCTTAGGTTGGCAATTGGTACAAATCACCAGCAGCAGTGGCCCGTAAGCTCCCTTTCTTCACGTACCTCAGGAGGACTCGGCCATCATCATCTTTGGTCATGATCTTTGTCCAGTCTTTTTTGGTTTCTAAATCTTCGAAGGCTTTTTCCAAAACCTACATCAAGGTGTTGTATTCCTGTCAGCTTTCTGCAGTAATTAGCTCAAGAGACGGAAGAGTTTTCAGCTGCTTCCATTGTGTGTGCATCATGATGATGATGATGATGGGTCTGTCATCTTTTTTTCTTTTGCAGAGCACTTGAAGGACCATACAGATATGTTCTCATGACTTCAACCATGGGAGGTTTACAGCCAGCAATTAAGCCTACAACAGAAGAGAAATGTGAAGGATTAGTGATCACATCAACTTTCTCCTGTGTTTTTTGGATCTACACCACTTGAGGAGGTCAAACAAACACAACCCACCCACTTGAGTCACACACCTTACTGCAACAAGGGACCATTGCAGCAGACGCCAATCTCTCAAGTACTATTGACAGCAACCAACAAACAAAAAAACAAACAACAACAAAAATTGCAGCAGCTTGATGATATTGCAGGGCAAATTGCAGCAACAATCGAACTGGATTTATATATAATAATCATCTTCGATTAATATCACCCCAGCAGCTTGTTTACATAACCTAGCAGCAATCTAACAAATTGTGTATCGGTGGTTTTTTTTTTTTTTTTTTTTTTTTTTTTTCTTGCTTTGCAAAAATCCCTCCTGCTGCACATACTGCTTCATATGCACTAATGATTTGAACTTTGTGAGTTCCACCTTTTCATGTGCCATTGCCACAAATTTGTGACATAGCAAAACCACCTTTCTCTGTCCCTCTGTCTCCTCTCCTCTCCTCTTCTCATGTCATCTCTCTCTCTCTTTGTGAACAATGGGTCTGTCAGGTAGACCCAAGAAGACCTGTCCATTGTGGCTTGTAAGGGGACTAAAACGAGGCAGAAAAGGTCATATGAACCCTAAACTGTTATGTGCACATAATGCAATGTAAAGAATTATCAAGAGGAGAGAGAGAGAGAGAGAGAGAGAGAGAGAGAGAGTATTTATCCTTCCAAGTTGTCTACAGATGTGTCTCATAAGTAGAGCTGGGTTTCAGCCATTTGTTGAGACAAACCCCTCACCCCCATTTGTACTATAAGCGTCTTCTGGTTTACTTATTTGCAACATGAAAGCTTGCAAAGTCCCAGCTTATGTACTTGTGGGTTTTGAGCTGCTGCTGTTGTTGTTGTTGTGTCTTTTAACTACCTATCTATCGCAATGGCCCATGATTACCTACTTCTTCATTTTGTTTGTTTGTTGGGTCTAAGTTCATTTTTCTCCTTGCATGGTGTGTGATTCTGCTGAGCTTGAGGTTTCAGAGCCCAGGGGTCACTGAAGAACAACAACTCACATTGAGTTCTTGATCTCCAATCATGAGATTTGGGTGAAAGTTATTCTTTCAGATTTCCAGTAGATTGTATTGTACAAGTGCATTGAATTTGTTGTTCTGACTGTATGACAATTAGGTATCTGTTTCAACTTCCAACCATAACCTAGTTACCAACCCAATGTCAGGGTTCACTAGGAGTACTCACACATTTTCTGTACTTGTTTAAAACCAGAGTGGCTGCAGTTAACCCTCTTAATTCAATGCTTTTTAACCCTATAGCATTAGTGTAGAAAATATACACAACATACACTACCTAGGTGTAAAAATAAAGGCTTATGTGGCTTATGAGACTGTTAGAATGGGGGGCCTTTGAATTGTATGGAGGAGTTTGTTCCATAAATTTGCACTCTAAAGTTGTAGTAGCCTCATAAGCTTGTGCCTTTGGTGTGAAGGAAAAAAAATTGTGACCAAATGAGATTGTTTCAACTGAAGTCTTGAATCAAAAGTTGCCTTTGCAAACTCGTTCTTAAAATGTGCCACCTCTTTTTCTTGTCTCTTGCATGTTGCTCAAAAGACTATGCAAATTGCTTGTGATTTTTAACAACAATTTGGAGCTTTTAACATATGATGCTTCCTTTTTCCTAAGGGATGCGCAAACCCTAACTTTTCTTTAACAACTTTGCTACCTCCTCTTCGTACTAACAGATAGGGTCCTGGCGCATTTCTTTGTGCTGTTTATTTATTATTAGCTGCTTGTTTATTGATGTGCTCTGGTCAAGAGTTCTGCAGTGATCCCTCTTAACTCAATGCTTCTTCATCATCATGCTCAAGGGTCAAGGCTTCAGGGTACATGTAGCCAATGTCCTTTAGTGTCAAAGCTTGGAAAAGGCTCATGTTCCTTACCATAGTATAAATGGATTCTCAAGTGTCTGTAAGAGCAGTGGATGTTATTAGACTCCTAAAGACTCCTAAATTCTATGAGATGGAAAAAGGCTAATAAAACTCCACTTTTGTTGCGGCCTTTTGGTTTTCCAGCTCTTCGTACAAAGATGGAAATGGCAAATTAAAAAATTTGGTATGAAAGTTTTTGATTAATATGGTGTTTGGTTATTTGTTTAAATTTCATTGGAATAATTTCTCATTGGTTCAAAGAACATTGACTCTTAATTTCAAGTATTTGTCATATTAAAATAAACAAGAAGCGAGTTCATTTTAGTCCCTCCAAAGTTTCAATGTTGTGAAAGCTTCAAATTACATAATCTTGTTGTTATAGTTTTCAATAGATAAATTGTTCTTTACTTTTGGTTATTTTGTTTATAGACAATTATATTGACATCCCCATGGATGTTAAATTTTGCTTCTATGTAGCAAATTCCTACTTCTTTTCTTTCAAGTTTGAAGTTTTGAGACTATCTTGTCCAACACTTCAAAATATTGTGTGTGTGTGTGTGTGTGTGTATCTCTCTTTGATTATTTTTTGTTTTCTTGTTTTGTTCTTTTTGTTGAAATAATTTTCTTGTATTGTAGGAGAGGGAGAAAAAGATTATTGGAGCTTTGTTGTTGTGTTGCAAGGGAGGGACATAGAGGATGTTGGAGTAGGAGAGGTGTGTGTTTGGTTTAATTTTGTGTGTTTATGCATTACGTTGCAAAAGAGAGATAGGTTGCTTGAGTGAGAAGTTTTTAGGGTGGATTTCATGCTAAGTTTTGATGTTGGTCACTATATGTTTGACTTTAAGAGTAGCTCAAAATTTAGCATGAGATGGCAAAGGCAAGCCCAATAGCAAGTCAAAGACAAGATGATTTTAAGTTTAACTTTACTTGAACATAGCTTCATGTTCCTACAAAACTACCAATGACAATGAAATGATGAAAAAAATAAAAAATAAAGTTCCATTCAAATTGTGGTTCATAATTTTCAAGTCTATGGTGCTAGTTTTGTAGAACTTGTCATAATTTTTGTTGTTAGAATTTCATTAAAAATCATAAATCAGTTTTTGAGGGAAATTGGATTTCAAACAAAGGGTGTGTCACAACTATGGCCTTGCCATTTGCATTAAAAAGTATCTTAAGGCAAAATGAAGAATTACAGAAACTCAAATATTTCACCATGAAAAAATATAATCTTCAAAAAAATCCTCTAAAAGAAACCAAAATCCTTCAAGGTAGCACAACTCTATAACTTAATCTCAAGTTTCAACACAAGCCAAAATATCATCTTTTCAAAAATTCTCATATAAAAATAGACCTATTATTTACCTAGGGGCCAAAATCCATTAAGCTACTATACTCTATAATAAATCTAAACACAATATCCTTGCCTTGGTAGGCAATGCCAACAAACATATACCTATATGATGAATAGTAAGGCTCATGAGTACCTAAAAATCTTCATACCTTTCCTTTTAAGTCAAAGACTAAAAACATAGGAAAGAGAATGCCCTACTAATAAGGAAATAGTGCCTTTGTTTTGTTACCTTGAGATCAGGGGGTCCCTGGCTGTGTTTTTGGTCATGCTAGAAAGCCTTCTATGAGAATGGGTGCATCATGGTGATTTTGTAATGTTTGGAGTTTGGACCTGCAATGCAAAAAGTTACTGAATTGTAAATATTTTCAGCTCTAAAAATTCAATTAAAATCAACTATTAAGTCATGAGAGTTATTAATTTCATCATCTCTTTCATCCTCAAACTTTATTATGATATAATTGCTTCATGATGAACTCAAAGTGCATTAAGAACTGAAGAAGCTCACTTTGTGCACATTTTTTCTTTTCCACAACCAAAGTGCGAATCAATTACAACCCACATCAAGATACAGTTCAATAAGCTTGCACTTTCTCTACAAACACGTAACAACAATAATATTTTACAGTGCCTCATTCTACAAGAGTCTCGTTAGAACATGTCGGAGGATTGAAGATTGGAAGTGGCCACAATTCAATCATTCTACAAGAGTCCATTAGACATGTTGGAGGATTGAAGATAGGAAGTGGCCACAATTGAATCTCTCCACATAGTATCAGTGCAAAAAAGTACTCGGGTACCACTAATAACTACTGTGGAACAACATTGAAGCTCTGCAAATTTTTGCAGTTTCTGTCTGACTCCCATCAAGCTCATAATCTTGTACATCAAAAAAACTCTTTCAGAAATATGATCGATCACAAATTGAATCTTGTTTCCAGCAACAAATCTTGTAATTGGAGCTTTTATATCACAGAAGTTGTTCAGAATACACAAACCTCTATAAAATAATTCACTCTTAAAGTACTAGTGTCAGAAGCAAGTTTGGTGCCATTGACAGACTTAAGGAGATCATTTGTTCCTTGTTTACTGGTGGTATCCAATGCTACTCCAGGTTTAGTCTTAGCCAGCTCTTGTAGCATTTTGATCTTTGAGCCCTAAACCCTAAACCCCTTACAGGATTTGGATGCAGAGTCCCACTGCCAATCATCCCACAAGGGGAATTTAGCCAAATTTGGCTACAGGTCAGAGAGGAAAGTAGCAAAAAATTAATAAATCCTGCTATATTTTGGCAACCTACTAGAATTTACTGTGTAAATATGGCGATTTCAAAAAATAAAATTCCTTGAATTCTGTTGACTTTGGCACCTTTTTTTTTTGTTACAAAGACCCTTTTTTATGAGTGATAAGGAATTTTTTTGGGTCACAAATGGGCAACAATTTGCATCTAGTTTGAAGTGAGGACAAGGCCAGCACACCCATTCATCCTTAGGGCAAAGCCTTGGCTTACTCAGTCACTAGAACTGGATTCACACCAAAGTGGCAAAAGGAACTAACTTCGATAATAAGTCTAACCCTAACCCTATCACACTCACATGAAAGGAATAAATTGACTCAAAAAATAAGTTGGCAAATGACATGTCATTGAGGTTAAGGAGGGGCTAAATGCTTGGTTATACTTTATCCCTAGGATTAAAATATCTTCAATTTTTTTAGATTTGACTTCAATTTCGGGTGGAATAAGGAGTTTAGTTTGACTCCCTTGATTTCAAAAAAATTAAAACACGCCCATTGTAAATAAATCCCAATGTATTAATTTTTATCTCGCACAAGGGTTAGTTTATTCCTTAAACTTTAACCATTTTAACCCCCACCCTAGAGAGAGCTAAATGAAACAAAAATACCTGTACACACTATCCCTTGGTGTGAATCTAACTTAGGAGGCTAGCAATCCCACTCTTGCATGGCTGTGTCCAGTTTCTGAGTTAATCTTGGGTTTCACCTTGGTAACCCATTTGGTAAGAAGTAGGTCTATATATAGGTAAATAGGCAGGAAAATAGGTGACTAATAGATAAGTAAATGATTTTTACATAGGTAAGGGCTGTTTTGCTACCTACCTACTTACTACCAACCTGTTTGTGGGTTGTTAGTAAGTAGGTGGTAAAACAGCAATTGAGGTAACCACCATGGTTAGCTAGGTTACAGGAACCCATCAGAAAACTGTTTCCTCTGATCACTTACTATCCATCTTCATGGCACACAGACTGAGATCACAGATTGTGTCATATCTATCTATGAAGTAAGGTAGTTTGTTGGGCCCTGCCCCCACTAGGACAGGGACTGTTGCATTGCATCCAAGTTTTGTAAGTTTTAGTTTATTAGAACTGGTTTCACATTAAGTGAACAGCTTTATTTGGTGGAAGTGTTTAGATTGTTTAAATTGAAATGGATTTTGGGTGTTCAAACTGTGAACACAGTAAGTGAATTAAGCACAAAAATTTAAGGGTCTTTAAAAGTGTGATAGGGTGGTGGTGGTGGTGGCGACTTTTTAGTTTTGAAATTTATCGTTGAGGTATTGGATCCTTGTACTATCATCCTTTTTTGCTTTGCTCTCGTTGTGTTCATTTGTGATCCTTGCCTTGATGAGAGAGAGAAAGAGAGAGTGTGTGTGTGAGGAAGGGATTGGAGTAGGAGGGAGAAATGCTCATTGTGTTCATTTGCCATCGTTGTGTTGATCAGATAAAAAGAAAGAGCACATGCCCATGCAAGGAAAGGAAGGGGTTGGAGTGGGAAGGAGTGAGAAGCATGGTGACTATGGCACTAGCATCACTGCACTATGTTGTTGTTGTGTGTGAAGCCCTATGGTTCGGGGGGTGCGCGCAAGTAGAGGACCAAATGGGAGCCGAACCGATGCCCTTTTGATCTCCTTGCAATTGCAATTTCAATTGTAATCACTATGCCCTTTCTCTTCATCATGGTGTGGTTCTTGCCTTGGAATTTGGTTATATTTGTGCTTAGGATGTAAACAAAAGAAGCTCTATTCGGATTTGTTCCAAGGTTTGTTAACCAATGGTTGGTTTTTTATGGATCAATATGTGGGGGCAAGTGCTCTTGAACAATATTGATCTACTACACCTTCCAATGGAGTTGGAGAGAAGGAAGCACAAGCTAAAATGTCTTGTACAGTCTCCCCATTTTTTCTTCATGGTGAACTTGAAATTTCACTTTGTTTGCCTTTGTTTATTTTTTTCTACTGTTGATTATGTTATTCTCTTCTAATGTTTCCTATGTAAAAAGAAGAATAACACAAACATAAAACCAAGAGCCAAATGTTTTTTTTTTTTTTGTTCATCTATTTTTGTTAAGGACACAAAGATTCACAAGAACAAAGGCTAAAGGAGAGGTTTAATTCGCAACCCTACATCAAGGGAAGTGTGAGGATGAAAACTCACACTCCCGAAATTGGGACTTGGGAGTCCTTCGAGACTCCCAAAACTTCAAAGTTCAATTGCAGGGGTCAAAACACCTCGCATTGGGATGTTCTTTATATCATTGGAAAGCTATTGAAGTGCAGATGTCGAAAATGGCCTTGCATTGGCCATTTGGACATCTGCAGCA
>Ga0209611_10009373_pt1 | contig 14847 bp, 4 predicted proteins | sample S1TSphgellanicum_3_FD_187693 | JGI IMG/M metagenome (GOLD analysis project Ga0209611, IMG submission 187693) | Host-associated microbial communities from peat moss isolated from Minnesota, USA - S1T2_Fc - Sphagnum magellanicum MG (SPAdes) (version 2) | ecosystem: Host-associated > Plants > Peat... | reverse complement strand
GGGGGGGGGGGGGGGGTGTGTTTGGGGTTTATTATCCAATTTTTATTAAAAACTTTAATTTTAAACTGGAGATTTTTTTGAAATTTTTTTTTGGTGCCAGGCACTAATTTGGGATACTTCAGCAAAACAACCAGATAGAGAGCTGGAGCCAATTTTGGCTTATTCAGCTGGAGCTGAAATCAACCAAGTGCAATGGTCAGCAGCTCAGTCTGAATGGGTGGCTATTGCTTTTGCAAACAAGCTCCAAATTCTAAGGGTTGCCTTGCCTACTTGAAAGATGGGGGGGGGTGAGAAGTGAAGGGGCCAAAACCCACTCAAGCAATTTTCTTATGGTAAGTAGAGTAAATACTAAATACCCTTTTGTATGTCCAATTATTTCTTAGAACACACACACTCACCCTAACCTTCTTTGCTCTTTTGGATTTCTAGAGTTAACTACCATATTAACCATTCACATTGTAGCTAGCTACCTAGTAGCCACTAGCTGCCTTACCTTACTACTTACCTGCCTAGCTAGTTAGCAATCTCTTAGATTCTCTTAGATTCCCTACCTACCTTCCAACCATAGGGCAGAATACTCCTAGCTCTAGGTAGGCCTTGGACTATCCAACTCTATGTAACCCCTACTTGTGCATTAAAAATGTGTAACCAGCTTTGGTGTCCTATTCAGGCATCTTTTTTAGGTTTAGGGTTATGCCAGTTTCACTTCTAATGTGAATCAAAGGGTCCAAGGGGAATACTATGGTTATGATGTGAATCAACATTGGGGAACACTGGTTATGCTCTAGAACATGCCCTGGTAAAACCTGTTATCACCTAACGGAACGCTGGCTCACCATAATGGACTCGCCACATTCCATAGTACATCGAAGGTAAGAGCATAATCTCTTGTGGGAACTTTCGACCCTAGAAAGATCTTGGTCAATGGCCAACATGACCTTTACGAATTTTGTTAGGTTCTGTTTTCAAAAAAATAATTTAATTTAATTTAATTTAATTTATTCTTTTCTTGTAGATACATTTTCTTTTCTTTACCATTTTTTTTCTTTTAATATGTTCTAGAAATCTTTTAACTATTCTCGAAACTTCTTTATAAGTTTGAAATTCAAAAGAAAAACAAGGCAACTCAATGACACATTCACAAGACATACGAATTTGAAATTCAAATTTGTTTTGGAAAAGAGGTTGAAGAAACAAGTGATGAAAGAGCTTGCATTGCCATGATGAAATAACAAAAGAAAGCATTGATGTTGGCACAAGAAACAAACGAAACAATGTTAACACAAAAGATGAAGAGAACAATGCAATGGCACTACAAGCACACCACACAACAAAGGGAAGATTATCAACAAAATAAATAAATAGACATATTTGTTGGCACACAATGAAAAAGATCAACAATGTTGTCAACAAGAAAAAGAAGATGAATGACCGAAGTTTTGCAAACATTGTCAAGAAAAAGGAAAAAATAACTAATGGATTGAAATTCTGCAAACAATGTTGCAACTTGTTCAAAGAAGATGAGAGACTAAAAAAATAGATGTTCCCAAACTTGCTTAAAGAAAACAAGAAACACTAAAAAAGACAAATGTTGCAAGAATGTGCTTGAAGAGGAAAAGCCACACTACAAACACTTGCATCATCAAGAAGAAACAAAAACACAAGGTTGTTTGTCATGTTAGCATGAAAAGACAAAAATATACAAGCTCTTTGACTTAATAAACCATAGATCAAAATAAAACAACTTCCTCAACAAAAACAAAACAACATCTTAAACAAAAAAACTATGATGAAAACTTATTAGCCAAATGAAAAAGGAAAGTGGAGCTATCGAAGCATTCATGAAATCTCAATGCAGGCCAAAAGACATTGCAACAAAAAAAACAGAGCTTTTGAGGCACATTCATCAAACCTCAAACAAAAGCAAAAAGATGACACCAAAGATGCCCCCACAAGAGCTAAATTAAAGTGAAAGACAGCAAATATGACAAACGAAATAAATTTTTAAAAAAACATGGTTAAAAATCAAAATTCTTACATAGGTGATCTTCTTACTCATTCCACTATTATATACCTATTATAAGTTTACCTTTACTTGGGATGGATATTGATTCTTTAGGCAAGCCAAAGGTGGGTAAATCCAAAAATATATCAATATCATTATTTTGAAGCAAATGTATGTTTCAATATTTGCAATGTACTTAATTATCATGATGGACTTGTTTTAGTTGTAGCATTCAACTCATTGTGCATTTTTTTCACTTTCCACATTTTTGTTCCTTGCACAAAATACACCTTTAGCAAGATTGTTACATATTAATTACCTTTGGAACTTTTGTAGGATTTTCTACCATTTACATGAATGTTTTGAAAGTACAATTATTGAAAAATATTCAAGGCCTTTCATTTTGTCTTTGTTAATTTTTCCTTTAAAATATCTTTCATGCCATGTGTTCATAGTTTTAGATGTTAAAATGAGAACTAATTTGTTTTGCCCTTATTGCCACGGTGCCATATTGTACATATTATCTACATATTTTAATTTCCGCTACTTGACCATACCTTTTTGATACATTAACTAGTTATATTCACCAAGTAAATTTGAGTGAAAGCACACTACGATGGTTTTTTTTGGTAGTCACAATTTTGGTTGTTTTGGGTTAATCAAGTTTTATTTCACAGAACTCAAATCCCTTGAAAAATATAGCAAAAGGGAAATGAGAAACTGAAAATGATACTATAACATTCCCAACTTTGGAAGTTTTACCAAAAATAACCAATGTTCAATCCAAGGTGGACTTTGCAATGTAGGGTACATCTAAAGTCATAGTCCAAACAACCATCCATATGGACATTTTACTTCTAGTGGAGTTGAAATACATGCCTATAACTTTGGACCACCACACATTGAAGTATCATAACAATTAAGATGAAAAAATCAAATAAAAAAAGGCCCTTTCTTTCTTTCAAAATTTAAAATGGAAACTTAATAATGACATAATTTTGTAAAATTCATTTCAGTAACTAAATTGATTTTTTAAAGACCAATATTTTGGACATGTCTTCAAAATTGTTTAAATTAAGTTGGTATGTATTTGGATATGGAAAAAAAATGTTAATTTAATATCATTTAAACATTTTTATTTGGGGTCCAATTTCACTGCATTTAAAATACAATAGATTTGGATTCTTATACGATCTTGAATTACCATTTTTGGTTGATTATAGTGTGCTTTTACCCATTTATGTTAAAAACCAAAAAAAATTATGATCTATACCTTTTGTATAAGGTAAACATGTTGATAATTTATTTTTATCTTTAATGAAATTGAAATTGTGGACACAATAGTAATTGTGATCAATGCGAACATGAATGTCAATCTTGAGAAAGGGCAAAAGTAAATTTTTTTATTAAGGAAAGTTTATTGTTTGTTTTGCATGTTTTGTTTTTAACTTTTGTTTGTCACATTTAGATCTATCAAACCATTGTGCCACTTGATACATTCTTGGTATTTTTGGAAAACCCTCAATGAGTAAGGGTGCATTGGGGTAAGTTGGTAATGTTTAGACTTATACAGTAAGGGTTATTGAATATTGAATAATATTGTCATTGAAAATTCAATAAAATTAAAAATTAAAAAATTAAGGAAATTAGGGGAAGTTTGTAATAATGTTAGAAAGCCCTTGATGAGTGGATTTCTTGAAGTGATCTTATAATTTTTAGACATGACATGGGAAAGATATTAAATTTTGAATAATTTTTTTAATGGGAAATTATTTTATTAAAAATTTACAATTGGTCTATCCTTAAGGTCATGTTCACACTTGGAGCAAGTGTGATTATGATTATGTGGACGTGAAACATTTTTTGGTTACATTTTTGTAAAGTAATTAAGCAAGTTGATAAACTATGTTTTAACCAATGTTGGATGGTTTTTAAAATACCACTTGGGGCTCTACCATGTTTTTATTAGGTTTATGGATCCAAACCAATGGGTCATTAGAAAATAATGACCATGGGTGAAGATTTGTACCTTTTCACAAACAAAAAGAGAAACCCTTCCAAAACCCAATTGAGCACACAATATGTGAAAATATTTATAAGTAAAACCTTTGCCATGGTGTAGAAGATTGATTGTTCTTATGGTTACTGACTAGAATAATTGAAGAGTTCTAGCTAGTCATCACTAATAAATGTAGTAATGCACCAACATTATATGTGCACATAGTTGTTATTACACGACTTACTTTTGTGTTGCCTTTTTTTTCCCCTTAGCTACCCTTGGCCTAATTTATCTTTTTTATATATAAAATGGATGATGTTTGGACACACTTTGGGCCCATGTTATGTATGTTGGGTTTATAATGGGCACTAGGTGTAAAAAAGTTTCCATTACAAAATATAATTTTTCATTCTTAAATATATTTTTATGATTTTAAAAATATTTTAGTAGTCACTATGAGAAATCACATCTATTAAACCCACACTACCTTGCAACTAAAACTCAAAAAATATTTCATATACAACTATTGTGCAACTATCTTTTGGGTATTACAACTAATGTGCAACTATCCCCTTAAAAATACAATGTATTGATAAATAAATTGTCACATCAAAAAATCAATTAGTTGTATTATAGTTGCAAGTGAGTTGAAAATGGGTCTTCTATATGATAATTTATACACATCGTACAAACATATGCAGTCACCCATGTTTGAGTTTTTTAGAAGTTACATTGTAATTGCATGTGGCAACTACTTTAGAATAGTTCTAAATGCAACAACTATGTTGCAACTAAATACAATGTACATACATGCGATCATGCCATGTCCACATTTCCACCACCCATTATGGAGTACACTTATAATTAGTTTTCGATTATGATTCACATTGATACAATTAGTACATCCACTATTGCACCACTACTAAAGTAATATTATTCAGCTATGTTATGACCATAATACAATTACTTATAACTTAATAAATATACATATTCATTAGTTATTTACATCTTCATCATATGTGTTTCATTTTAAATGATTTAAAATGTTATGGGAGCGTTACTTCAAACTTTAAAATTCATTTTTGAAATGTAAAGGAAAAGGAATAATGAAAAAATAACAAGAAGATAATAAGCTTTCCAACTTACAAAACACTTTTTTTTTCCTTTTTTTTCTTCTCTTTGGACCCCTCCTACTTTCAAACCTCATAATTTTCTTATTTCATTTTTAACAATTTAAAGTGTTATAGGAGCGCCACCTAAAGTTCTACAAATCATCTTGGAACTTTAATATCAATAAAGCAACATACAAGGATTTTTTTAGTGTTTGGGAATTGGCCTTTGTAGCATTCGATGGTTTGTTTTTTTCAATTTTTGACCCCCTCTACTTTGGGGGGCCATAATTTTCTCAATTTTGTTATGTTTTTGACAATTTTCAATGCCCTAAAGGTGCTAATAAGAAGGGTTCAAATTTTTTGAACATTAGAAACAATGGAACCTTCCCCTTATATTTGGCCTACCCTAAGTGCTTAAGTGTTATAGTTGCAATTCAATTGCAACTTAATTTACAACTAAAGAATAACTAAATGATTTAATCCACATGTTTTCTTTTCAAATCCCATGTTACAAAGTTTGTTCACTCATATTTTCACATTAAAATACAAATGTCATTTTGGGATGAATTCAAAAAAACTTAATTTAAACGTAAAACATAAATTTAAAAAAAAACAATTCATGGATTTTAATTTTTTTTTCCACCTACGTATCCTAGGTAGGTAGGTAGGTCCTAGGTGAATACATAGGTATGTAAGTCTTAAGACCTACCAACCTACCTACCTATCTATAACCTGGTTATGTACAACCTACTTAGTTATTAAAATAGGTATATTTATTTATTTATTTATTCCAAAATATAATTAATATGCCATGTGGCAATTTTTTTTATGGTACCACGGAATAGTCATAATGAATGATGGAAATCATATTTCGAAAAGAAAATAAATTTTATGTCAAAAAATCATCATAATGCCACATGTCAAATTTTAATAGATGGATGACAATCAATGATGTCACATGACATCATGGGTGCAATTATGATGAAGTTGCATAATAGTTGAAAATGAATTATTTTGATAGAGTTGTAATTGAGTTACAATGAATTGCACATATATACAGTGAGTTACAACTCATGCAACTTGTTCATGAGCAATCATGGCACATAAATATAATGAATTGCAAGTGTCCTTTACAATTCAAAAATTGAGTTGCAAGGCCAATTACAAAACACCTTTTTTTTCATAGTGAGTTCTTGAAATGTGAATTGAGTCTATGACATAATTCAAGTGTAATGTGTAAATTATATATGATTGAAATCTAAAATTTTGTATTCAACTCTTTAGACCCAAACTTGGATTTGAATGCTTAATGGAATTCATCATGAAACTCCTTGTCCAAAATTAGTACTAACCATGTACATGCATCTACTTACCTAGTGGCCACCAATTGCAAATGCTTTACATATTTACATAGTAAGCATTTACATTCCCTACCTACTCATAAATGATTAATGGACCCTTATCCCATTGGCCGAAAAATATTAAACCTTTTATAAATTCATCTATCCCAAAGTTATTCTATTCAAAATGGGTTTTAATGTCCTTGAACTAAATTAATTTTTTGGTCCATTCATGGTTGGGGTAGTCCAAAAGACATTCTAACAATCAAAGGGATTGCAAAAATTTTGGATTTAAAAAATACTTACCATGTTATAATCATTATTAATGTATTATTGTGTGCCTACAATTAGAATAATGTCATATTCAATAAAATTATCTAAATATATATTGGATACTACATAAGTGTCCTTTTAAATCTTCCAAAATAATTATGCTAGTTGTTTTAACTATAATATTTTATTGAAGGAATCAAAAGGAATGTCCTAAGTAATACAATTGACTTCAACTTTTGTTTATGAATAAAGAAAAGCTTAGATCTATGTTTAACAATGTTCATTGGATGCATTTGATTATATCATAAATAATATGATAATTTTGAAGACCAAAAAATACCCTTTTGTGGGGTGGTGGTATTTTTCCCATGCATATATTATCGAACATCAATACTTGAATAGTTTAAATTAAGATAATTCATGTGATCCAATGGTGAGTTTTCACATTCATACATAAATGTGTATTAATATTTTGGTTTATAGTCATAAATGCATAAAATGTTAGAAAATCCCAGAAAATCCCAAAATGGATTTCAATGGACAAGCAAACATATTTTTTGGTAAAATTACTTCTTGCACATGTAATGTGCACATAAAGCTAGACATTTTGAACCCATCGAGCATAAGTTTTTTGCCAAATGGTTAAAAAATGAGTATTTTACCTTTAGCCCTTTCCTTCAAAATTTCAAGACTTTCAAATTTTTGTATAATTTAATTTTTCATCAAGTTCATCCAATGAACATGTATTTTCATAAAAGGGGGCATGTTTTATTGTAAAACTTTTTTGAAATCAATTGTATGACTTAATACATTCCTTTTGATTCCTTTTTTAAAATGTGCAATTTAAACACTTGATATTGTTGGTTTACAACATTCAAAATGACATTTCCATAATATTCAAATTATTTTAAAATATTTTTATGAATTTAAAACATCATTTTATTTATCAACATACAACAATCCATTATTACTATAATAATTTAAAACAAAAAATCCAAAGGTGTCCTTTCTAGTCCTTTAAAAATAGGTCAATATTCCTTTTTGGTACCCCAGTTGTGGATACAACCAATTAAGTTTGTCCAATGTACATTTTGTTTGTGGTAGATAATGAAAATAATTTTATATATTTGTATGATTCCTAGGGGGTAACCCAACCATGAATGGACACTTTTAATTCATTTTCTGGAAATGGAAATGATCACTATAATTATTATTTTTTCTTTGTTGGTTCAAGAATCATGAAATGACAAATGTGGAAAAAAAATTCATCAAGGATTTTTTTATGGTACTAAAAGCAAAGCTTAAGGCCTCACAATGGGAAGGTTATAGTGCAAGACATTAAATATTCCTTAATGAACTTTATATGGGCATGTATATTGTGCAATTCTATGCAAGGTTTGAATAATGTATTATAAATAAATATAATATAATATATTGTTGTTAAATGTCAAAAAGTAGGATGGCAGTAGGTATTAATTTCTGCTTCCCTAAGGGTGTGCATTCAACTTCAAACTTGGTGGGGAACAACAAAACATTTTTTAAAAAATTGTCCTTTAGTAGGAGAAGTATTGATGGTGGAGGCCATACATTATGCAATACATAGAACCACACAACAATCTATAAATAGTCTCTAGACAAAACTTGTAAGGGGGTAGGGTGCAAGCATGTTAAAATAGGTCAACTTATGATCCTTGTCTGTTTGAATGAAAATAGCCATAAAATAAAATTTTGAATTTTCTTTTGTTTAATGATCAATATGAAATTTATGTTCTTTGACTTTAGTATAATAATATCTTATTTCATGTTTTTAATATGCATTTAAAGAGATTTTCAAAAATGCAAGTAAATGCAAATAGGTGTCTCGAATTGGTTTCAAGTAGATGAAAGTAAGACTTTAATTATATTTTTGGTAACTTCAAGTTGATGGCACATTAAACTATAATATTACTTTAAACTTTTGCATAATAAAGGCCATATTTTGCTAAATCTCCAAGGTAAAATTAAGTTCTAGCACGTTTTAATTGGCTAATTAAAAACCTACTTATTACATAATTTTTTCACATAAATTCTTAAAACTTGGTATGCAACTTACTATAAACTTAATGGAATGGATAATAGGGTCATAATGAAACGTAAAAGATTTTAAATGTAGTTTTTTACATTTGTACATTTCCAAGATTATAATGTTGAGGTACATTTTTAAAAATCCTTGCTATCAATATTTAATATCATCTAATTATGATGTAATCATATCCAAACAAACAAACACATATTTCAATATATAAATGATTAATTATTTTTTGTTCCATTTGTCACAAGGTTTGACTACTCTCATCATATTTCATGTTGTCACATGTATCACCCCAATTTTATGTTGGGATTTTTTGTAGTGTCATTAAAATTATGCCTAAACATTTCTAAACCTTAAACCCTAGAAATGTTAGGCATAATTTCAACTAGGTGCAAAAGAAATGGGTTCGTTGTTTGTCCCTTTGGTTTTTAATCAAATAGTGGTCATTGTCAGTATTTTCCAACAAAGGAATGTTGTCAATGCTTATAGTTTATTATCCTTCACACAACTTACTAGATTCAAATATTTATTTTCTATTGGTTCCTTAAGGTTTCTCCTTTCTATGAATACACTAACAAACCCCACACTTTGCTTAAATGAAGTCTTTATGCTTCTATTCCCTCAAACTTGTCGTTATGTTTTTTAACTTAACAACCTTTCTTTCTCTAGGTCACATTTCACAAAGAACTCACCTCCACACTTAACCTTAAATTGAGTTTGAATGTACCTAATCTTGTCTTTCTCCCTTTCTCTTCCTTACCTACTTCCACATACTTGCAACAAACAACATCAAAACCTTCATTAAATGTACAATTGCAAACAACCCTACTAACTATTTGCACCACATGCCCACAATATCCCTCGCCATGCTTTAGTTTTGAAACAAAACATTAATATCTAACTCCAAAGTTTACAAGATCCTTTCATTTTTTTAGATCACTTTCCTAACCTTTCTCTACTCTCCATAACTCATACTTGTTGCTTATGCTATGTTTCTTTCCCATACCCTCCCTCTTGTTGATCTTCTTTTAATTCATTTTCCATTGCCTAATATTTTCCCACTTTCTACTTGTCTCCATATGTTCTTAAATCCCCCCAAAATAGCAAGTCAAAAAGAAAACTCAAGTGAGTTATTCTACAAAAGCTTCTAATTATTTCAAATGTTCCATCCTAAAAAGTTCCATCACCTCCATTTTGATGTCCTCTAGTTCCACCTACTATCTCCTTCAACATCTTTTTTTAAATTAAAGAGCTTTATTCCTTTCACTCAAAGCCCTATCCTTTTCTAAGTGTTAGCCCTTGGTTTTATTCCATTGCTTCAACCATTTGTTGTCATGAAAACTCAACTGAAAGTACGAGACCATACAACAACTAGTAAAATAGCTAGTCACAAACAATTTGGCAAGCAATGAAAAAGGAATTCCTTAGTTTTCCCTTATACACATTTATGCCTTTCAATAGAGCCTACTATACCCATAGATAATCCAATTGTCAATAAACTTATCCAAAAATTGATAATTGATTATGCACCTAGTGCGGTCCTACAACAAAATTGTCTTCATAAACTACTACATTGATTATATTTACTCTACTATTTACCATTTGCATACCCATGCCTAATATGGCTAGAGGTTATTGGTTATAAAAAGTAACAAAGGTAATCTTTATAAAAAATAATTGAGGTGCAAGATTGCTACTTGGCCATTTTCGATAACTAATGGTATTGAGGTGATTATTGGCCATATCTAGCAACCTTCAATCCATAACATGTTCAATGGGTGGATGTGGATCATTTTTGGTTCATAGAAACAAAATGGATATGGGTCACTTTATGTCCACACATGAAATGAGACACAAATAATTTAATATGTGATATAATTAAGGCAATGAAAAGAAACACATAAGTCAACCCCTAAAGTTGGTTATGGATTTCACACAATTATAACTTCATTCATTCATTCATATTTCATCTACTAACACATTTATTTGTGTGTCAATCATGCTTTCCAACGCATGATAATTTGTGCACAAAACATATGAGCTTATGAACAAATGAACTTTGCATGATTGAACCATTACTAAATCATTGGATGTTAAGTTTGTGATGTTGTACATTATTCAACTAGTGTCATATGCAAATAACTCCATTTTAGTGCCTTTCATGATATATAACCCTAATTTACACAACCTTTTTTTCATTCTCTTTCCACTGTGGAATCCCCAAAATATGATGCAATGACACTCAAAATAGTGTTCAATGAGACATTTATGATAAAAATGTCTAACATTCATTTATTCAACACCCTGTTCCCTTTTAAATGGTTGGTTTTAATAATAGGGAACAAGTTTGGGACAACATAAATGATTTTAATTTTGTACATGTTGCCTCTTAAGTTGGTGTGTCCATTTGAATTAATTATAAAGACATTCGCATTGGTTTAACATGGTTTCTTATCTAGCATTAACAATCCTGAAATGCAAGTGGTAAGGATAATTGATGATTACCATTTCACATGATTGCTTTGATTGTTGACTTCTTGGTTGTTACTATTAGTTTAATAATCAACATATGAAGATGGAGAAGTTGGAGGAACCATGCATGGATTTACCATGCATCCATCATGGATAAGACATTGAAATTAACATATAAATTACTTGTTATGGCTAACATCATTTGGTTTCAAGTACCAACTTCTAGTTAAAAGCAAAATTGGAAAAAGATTCAAATGGGAATTGTCTTCCTATAATCAAAATTGAATACAAATTTATCCTCAAATTGCATACAAGTTCATGTGTTTTATGCACCCAAGTTTTTTTTTAATTAAAAAAACATGTTTTTTTTTTGAAAAGTTACAAATAAGTGTATTTCACTTCTTTGCATACTATTATCCATATTATTTAGTCAGTATGTGCATTGAAAGTTCAATTTTATTTTTTTGATGGGCATCTTTGAGTGGCCCATCACTAGACACAATTTGGTTTTAAACATTTTCAAAATAGACTATTTGAAAGCTTTGCCTTTTTTTTACCTTATATATGTTAATTATATATAAGTTCCACCCATGTTCAATATTTGACCTTGCAACAATATTTTTCATATCCAAGATTATTTACTTCTTGTTTCCCAAGCCCCACCATTGAATGTGTTCAACTAGGATTTTGTAAAAGGCTAAAAACTACTAATAACAAACCACTTGGACCAATCAATAAGTATGGTTAATCAAAAACAAACTTAGATTATGCAATATGGCCTTTGCCAACCTCAACATGATGAGCACGAAAAATCTTGAACCAAAGTTATTTTATCGAGGTTTTTAGTAAGTTTATGCTATTGTTCATCTAAATTATGATGTGTTGGTGAAAATGCTCTACAAGAGTAGAACATTGGGCACTACATATGGGATAAAGTTTGTTGATCCCCCGGCTCGCAAAATGAAAAAAAATTAACTTTCTTAAGTAGATGCTACTTCAACTCATTGGTTGATTACAATTTATATTTCGTATTATGTTTGTCATCGTTTTTTGCCTAGGTTAATAACAATGAATTGTGAGAGAAAAAAAGGTAGAATCAGATCTACTTTGGAACTAAGCCCACTTTGGATTTTTTTTTAATTGAATAAAAATCTAGAAGTTTAGGAATGTGAATAATAAGGTTAGACAAGATTGAAGCTCCATAATTTTTTTTTGAATAGTTTGGATTATAATTAGAGCTTTTATTGAATTGAAAAATAATTGGAATCAAAGTTTGTTTTTTTTCAAAAGCTAGAACTAAAGAACATTCATTACTACAAATCAAGGGTTTTTTCATTTCTTTTTGACAAAATAGTCATATTTTGAATCATATCAAACATTGGATGAAAATGGCCTAGTGAAAACATATAAGTTGTTTAGGCCAAAAAATTAATTAAGTATGTTTTGAATAAATGCTTACTATTGTTTATTTTGATTGAATTGTAGGTGACATGTAAGTCTCCATACATATAGAAATGGCTAAAACTACTAATTAATATGGCAATACTATTTTTTTTCAAATTTAAATGAAATAATAATATTATTATACCTTTAAAAAAATCTATATTGAATTGCGAATGAATCCAAAACTTTGACCCATAATTCCAAAACCAAATTAAAAAAAATACTTATTATTTTTTGGGCTAACTATCAAACCCAAAAGAGACCCATGACTATCAAACTTATGTAATAAACTTATAATGTGCAAATATTCAAAGATAACAAGAAATAATAAAATAAACATTTTTGACAAATTAATGTGATGCCATGTGCAAATCAAAGGTGAGTAAATAAGGCTAGGTGACCTAACCTAACCTTCAAAGCTTAGCCTAAACCACCTAGGGCTAGCCACACACACAAAACACCTAGGTTGTATTTGGGTTGCAAGTGAAAGGACTTGAACCCCTTCACCTCCACTTTGGGGTTCAACTCCCTAACCATTGCACCAAAATCTATTTTAATACAGTAGAACCTTTATAATTTTATCACCTAGGGATCGCCAGCCAATGATAAAGTTTGAGAGGTTATAAATTATGGGAGAGTTTGGAACTATGAGGCGCAGGGTTCAAAAGCTGCAGGCTGCTCTTTTTTCCCATTTTCTTTGCATTTTTGATCATCAAGGCAACCCGTCTTTGGCAGAGAAAAAGGGTGAAAAACATATGAAGTCCAACACTTTTTTTCCGAACTTGCTTGTAACCGGACTATTGTCCCTCCAGTGCACTTCACACTTTGCCCTAAACTAGATATACACGGTACAGATCTGAGCTACAGTGTGCAGAAGGTCGCGGAGACTCCTTGGAAAGTCACGGAACGTTCTGGAGCCTTCTTGTCAATACAGTATTTGATTAATCCGGTCAGATCCACATGAATCGGTAGAGATGGAACATCAGGGAACATTCTGGAAAATCGACAAACGACCAATTTTTGCTTCAAATTGTATCCCCAGATATGTAGCTTAGTTGCCGAACGAATACAAAGACTTGTAGATCGACTTTGTTACACTGCTTGTGCATAAAAACAGGGCAGGACCCGTTTTTTTTCTTCACCAGCAACCAACAATGGCGAAGTCCCCCAAACCAGCTCGTAGCCATCTGACGGAGTCCCTACGCATTGCCCTTTGTCGATATAAGAGGGACAACCCAGCCCTCAGTCAAAGGGCCCTGGTGAAGTGGTTGGAGGAGATTCATCAGATGACAGTGACACAAGCGACAATCAGTAACACTCTGCAACGTTCGGCGGAGCTGTTGGCACGAGAGGAAACTGTAAATGGGAACACCAAAACTTGGCGATCGGTCATGTATCAGGATGTGGATGAAGCCTTGGCGCAGTGGGTGGAGGCGTACCAGGCTAATATCAACATCAGCAGGGAGATGATCCGCCAGAAGGTTGCCCAATTCCTGGAGAGGCTACATCCTGACGCACCAAAATTCGAGTTTTCGAGCGGATGGCTGGCCAAATTCAAGCAACGACATTAGATACGGTCGCACCGTCGATTTGGCGAGAGTGGTGCTACGGACACAAAAATCATCGAGGAGTCCCTGCCACGCATCCGCACAATCCTGGACCAGTATGCACTTGCTAACATATACAACATGGACGAAACTAGGCTTTTCTACTGTATGCAAGCCAACAACTCGCTTACCTCCAGACAGCTTGAAGGCCGCAAGCAGAACAAGGAGCACATCACCATCACTGTATGCTACAATGCTGACGGGTCTGACAAACTGCCACTCTGGATCATCGGCAAATCGTTTCGCCCCCACTGTTTCAAGAACATCAACATCGACAACCTCGACTGCAAGTACCACGCCAACAAAAATGCCTGGATGACATAGAACGTCTTCAAATTGTGGCTAATGCCTTTTGATTGGTGCATGGATGGACGGAAGGTGATATTGCTCTTTGACAATTGCAGTGCGCACATCAAAGATGCCAATCTGGAGAAGTTCAACATTCAGTTGAGGAACACAACATTGCTCTACCTGCCGTTAAACACCACCTCGAAAATTCAGCCGTGCGACGGTAGAATCATTTGC
>Ga0209611_10009370_pt1 | contig 14849 bp, 16 predicted proteins | sample S1TSphgellanicum_3_FD_187693 | JGI IMG/M metagenome (GOLD analysis project Ga0209611, IMG submission 187693) | Host-associated microbial communities from peat moss isolated from Minnesota, USA - S1T2_Fc - Sphagnum magellanicum MG (SPAdes) (version 2) | ecosystem: Host-associated > Plants > Peat... | reverse complement strand
TTGAAGGTACGAGTTCTAACAAAAGTTTCAAGAATGATAAAACTCTCCTGTAAGGGACAAATTTGTGTCTGGTGTATGTGTTGGGTTCCAGACTTAAAGCTGAGAGTAATATTTGTTCCCAAGTACTGTGCTGTAACCATTTCAAAGATTTCTTATGGTTTGGCAAAATTGCAGCCTCCTTGAACAGTACATGTGTAACACAGCCTACCATACTAGGTGAAGAGCTTAAGTTTCCAACTATGTTACAGGATAGTAGGTATACCTTGCTGACTGATTTTTGAACCAGTTTTAGTTATTATGGTGGTCTTGGGTTCATATTGCTAGGGGGTATGTAATGCAGTGTGATTTCCAAGTGGTATATGCAAGTGGAATACATGGAAAGGCAGGGTTGGAGCCGAATGGACTGGCTGATGATTTGGAGCCACTCTTTGAAGCAGTCTTGCGCTGTGTACCTGAGCCACGTGTTGATTTGGAAGGCCCTCTTCAAATGCTTGTAAGTCCAGGTGCAAATCATTTTGTTAGTGGCCTCAGGGAAACTTTGTTTTGAATTCACTTTCGATAGATTTCAATGACTGGTAGCTCTGCAGTTCTTCATAGCTGGTAGCATGGCACCTTCTAATAATGTTGATTGTTTTGTAAGTGATTTTTGGAAGTGATCCAACAGTGTGAGAAGACATAGGACAATAGTGGAAAATTCCTGGATTGGGAGTAAGGTCCAGGCTTAAAGTGTTTTTGACATTGGATCATGAGTGCAGATTACAAACTTGGATTATGATGAGCACAAGGGCCGGATTGCAATTGGGCGAGTCCATGCAGGACGTATGAGACGAGGTCTTGATGTCAAGGTATCTTATTGGTCTTCTGTGAATGTTTTTCCATTGTTGCATCAGAGTCACAATTTTCTCTAACACTGGATGGATTTATTATGAGACTCAGTTTCTTCCACTCTGGTGTTTGCTTGGAATGCAATGAATTTCGAAAGGAGTGATCAATTTCAGGACTAGCTCTTAACTACCAGATAGCAAGGTCAGCAAATAGCATGTTGTGCCTAGTATAATGTCTACAATGACTTGTTAAAGTGATTTCCACAGAAGTTTACAGCTTTGAATCCAAGGTTCAAAGGGGCCAACCCTCCACAAAGATACATACCTCTGAAACAGAATTGGGTCTCTGCATGGCCAATTTGTGACGTAGAAGCTGTCCTAGAATACTAGTAGGCATTGAGTGCTAGGATCCAGGTTTTTTGGTAGGGTGTGTGTTCCTTATGACATAGGAGTGGAGTGTTCACAGGTATGCACTCCAGATGGAGCTTGCCGGCCTGCAAGAGTGAGTGAGCTATTTGAATATGATAACTTCATTCGTGTGCCTGCTGAAGTTGTGGAGGCTGGAGATATCTGCGCTCTCTCTGGCATCAGTGATGTTCTTGTATGTTCAATCCTTATTTGCCAATTGAAGTTGGTATTGCTAGAATCTAATGGCCATTTTGATTTTATTCTCTTCGCAATGTGGACATCTCAATACTGAAGATCAGAAAGTGGGAATCCCTCACATTTGAAGCTTAGAATTGGACACTCCAGGAAGTTGCCAGGTGTGTTGATATGCAAGTTAGGCTTTCATGTATAGTGTGGCAGGGTAGCCTATATTACAACTGTAAGAGCAGCAAAGAGTGAAGAATTGCTTGGTGTCTTGACATATTAACAGATTGGTGAAACACTGGCGGATAAAAATGATGGAACAGCATTACCAACCATTACAGTGGAAGAGCCAACAGTGAGAATGTCCTTCTCTGTCAACACTTCACCATTTGCAGGCCGTGAGGTACTTTCTGCCCGCCCTTGCTCTTTCCCCTACTTTACAACATTTTGCATCCGCTTGTTTTCTCTAAACCTTACTTATGGATGTCATCTTCTTTCTGCTGTTTGCTTAGTTTGTGCTGAAATTTTTCTGGTGTTCCTTAGTGCAGGGAAAGTTTCACAACCAAAAAACTTGTGAGGAATCCAAGCTTTCTAACAGTCAACATTTTGTTTCATTCAGGGAAAGTATGTCACAAGCCGGAACTTACGAGATCGACTTTATCGTGAATTGGAGCGCAACTTGGCAATGAAAGTTACTGATGGAGAAACTGCAGATACATTTGTTGTCAGTGGTCGTGGCACATTACATATTACGATTCTCATTGAGAATATGTGAGTTGGTTTCATTTGCTCACTCTCTTTCTTTATATGCATCAGAGATTGTCACGGCACAAAATGAGCTTAGCAGCACTAACATTTGAAGTTTAATCTTCAGTAATAACCACACCTTTGTGAAATTTGCAATGGTCTTCAAAGCCACAATGAAACTCCGGAAGTGTAGCTCTGAATCACGAGACAAAATTTTATGTTATTACTTATGGCTCACAAAGTTGTAAAGGTTCGAGATAATATTGATCTTATAGTTACCTCTTTTTCACACTAGTTCTGGATCGCATTTGGTTGATTGGTGGGTTTTGGGCATCAGGAGGAGAGAGGGTTATGAATTCATGATTGGGCCACCCCAGGTCATTAATCGCGAAGTCAAAGGAAAGAAGCATGAGCCCTATGAGGTAAACAGAAATAAAATTTCTGTCAATACACTTTGTCTGTCTATTGTGTACCTCGTGAGGTAAATAACAATTGGGTTCGTGTAGTAAAATATCTAGTATCTATGGATGGAGTAGGATATCAAATGTACAACAAGTAAATTGGCTACATTAACTTCATGAAAAAGTGTGGAGAAAGCACAGGTGTCTTTCTTTTAGTAGACTGACATGTATGGATTGGCTGGACTGACAGGATGCAATAGTGGAGGTCCCAGAAAACTACGTGGGTGCAATAGTGGATATGCTTGGAAAACGTCGGGGACAAATGCTTGACATGCAAGCTGCTGGGTAAAACCCATATATTTCTGGTCACCACACCAACAGCTCAAGTTAGGTTTGAGTTGAGGAAATAGTCTGACCAAAGCTACCTGAGAATGGTTGCTGCAGAAACTTAGGTTTTCGTGGCACACTCAATGTTGAGGTGTTTGTCGAGAGTTCATCCTCTTGATCCCTGGGTGTGTTGGGCAGGATGGAGAACACAACAGTTGTCAAATACCGGATGCCAACACGGGGCTTGTTAGGCCTGCGTAATGCAATGCTCACTGCTTCACGTGGAACTGCTGTCCTTAACACTGTCTTCCATGGATATGCTGAATGGGCTGGTGAGATCAGCACACGGGAACAAGGATCTTTGGTAAGAAGACTGTTATGAAATTTGGCCACAATTTAGGGAAGTTTTCAGTTATTTTGTGTTCAATAGTCTGCATAATTTCATGAAAAGATGTAAGGATCATAGCTCATGACAAAACCTTACTGCTTGTTGAACTGGTAGAATATACTAGTGGCCACATTTGCCAAATAGATGGAGAGATTCAACTCTGAGCAGCAATACGGTCCCCAGTATCTCAGCAACTCCATCATGCTAAGGACATTTGTGTTTTGCAGGTGGCATTTGAGACTGGAACTTCAACCTCTTATGCACTTTTCAGCTGCCAAGAAAGAGGCAATTTATTTTTGTCCCCAGGGGTAGAGGTGTACAAGGGCCAAATAATTGGCATCCATCAGCGACCTGGTGACTTGTCATTGAATGCATGCAAAAGAAAAGCAGCCACTAATGTTCGTTCCAACAAAGAGGCCACTGGTAATGCTCCCCCATGTCCATTCCATTTTGCTAGGCCACTAGTTGTCTTCTACACCAATTTGTATTTCCAAGTTGGCTGCAGCTGTCTCTCTGTTCTTTCTACAAGGGAATATTTTTGCCTGACCACTTGTCTTCTACACAAATACATATTTCAAGTTACATGATAACTCAAAGTTGCAGAGCTTGATTTAATAACTGAATATGGGAGTTACACCGTCAGTAAAGGGAGATGTGGGGAAATTAGACTTTTGAACTGATCATTTTATTTTGATTGCATATGTACAGTGGTGTTGGCATCACCCATTGACTTTAGCTTGGATGATTGCGTGGAGTACATCCAAGAAGATGAGCTTGTGGAGGTGACACCTTTGAGTGTACGAATGTGCAAAAACCCTAAAATGCTGAAGAAGGGTCGTTGAGATAAATCTATGTTTCAATTGCCCTTGAAACTGGGGACTCCAATTATGTCCCCTAAGTCTGATCATCAATTAAAGCGATATAGTGCAGTCAACAAAAAAAATTCATACTTGCAAATTGCATCATATTAATTTAACGGACTTTGAGTTGTATTCTAGTAGAGCATAAATTTATGGGATTTAGTTCTGTGCAGCAAGCTGCTGTTGCAGAATAACACATTTGTCACTGGAAATTTGCAGAAAGCAAATGGAAGTTTTTCCACTGTTGTGGCTGTGTTGTGGATTTGATAGCATAAAAGCTGTTCTCAATTTCCTTGCATGGTGTGTGGAGAAGGCAATCTGATTAATTGCTCTTATATGGTGATGCCTAGAGTAAAAAAGTTGGGCTGTGGATGCTTATTTGTAGAGAAAACAGTAAACTACCAGAGAAAAATTGAATGTTATGTTTGCTCAGTTGCCACTTATGGACACCACAGGATTGAAAACTCTTAACAAGGGTTTCAGAATCTTATCAAACTTTCAAATGAGGTTTGATGGAGTTTTAATAGTAGTAAGTTGTTTTCATCACGTAAGCGAATCCTATCTATCAACCATCATCCTGTCTCCGATGCTGTCATTTGTCTACAATATTTAGAAACTTGAAATCCTGCAATTGATGACCTCTGTGAGGTTGCTGCTTTCAAGGATATGATTTCAAACCTTAACAGTTTTGGGATGAAGCTCTTCAAGGAAGGAGCTTCAAGGCTTACTCAAGGTGCATTTGCGTCAGTAGTGCGTCACCAACTGCATTGGTGTTCTGGAGCTTATCAGAAGCTTGTTAAAAAAACATGCCATTTAGGGGACAATTCTTGGCTGACTCAACAAGGTTTTTCAATGCCTGAAGTATGCAGAAAACAGGCATTTCAGCGTTTAGAGTATGTGTGAAAGCAAGCGAGAGGGGCTTAGTCAAGAAGATTTGATATTAGAAGAAAAGCAAATCAAGTGCGAAAATTCATGATCTGAAACACTTGCAAAATTGTCTGACTGGAGGAAGGAAGGATACTCTCACAATCACTTCAGGCATTGTTTCCATAGTGAAAGCACAAGAAGGAAATTGTAACAACAGATTGGAAATGCAAGAAATTGGTAACTAATTATCGCAATTGTATCCAACACTTGAATGCAAGTTGCCACCAATGCTGCCACCACTGACCAGGGATTTGGATTGCTGAAGACTGAGTAGTCCCTTGTAAAAAATTCTGGTAGTCACTCACCCAACAAATCCCACCCATTCCATCCATCAGTAGTAGTAATCTTCCCACTCTGCAGCACTCATACCCAGTTCATGAATCAGATTGAAGCCAAATTGCATTTTCCAATTTCAGATTGCAATTGCACATTGGTTTGAAATAGATTTTACATTTACACTTTTCCAATTGAATTGAATTTGGTCTTCACACTTTGAAACCAAATTGATATCAAATTTGTTGTGAACAGATTCAAAATCAACATGACCTATCTTTATACCAGTGTTGGCTGGATATATCGAAAATTCCAGATATGAACCTGGGTAGTACCCGGATATGCATGTAGTCGTATTCAGAATTTGGTTTTTTCCAAATATTTGTCCTCATACAGTCGCCTCCGCCTAAGTACGCACCCGTTTAAGTACACATTATTTTCTCGAAAAAATAGGATTCAGATTTATTTAGTTCAACATATCCTGGATTGTCATTTGGCACAAGTTTTGAAGATTCTTGTGTTTGGCTTTCAAGGTGCCAGCCCGGACCTTACTTTGAAATGATTCAAACAACTTTCTAAGATCATCAAATGTTTCCTCAGCCTCTTCTCGAACTTCAAAGCAAAGCAACTGATCCTCTATATCAACAACTTGTTTATAAAGTGACTCGAATCTCTTAAATACAATGGTGTTTTCTAAACCTGAATCTGACGTTTGAGAGGTAAGAATGTCATCATCATTGTCATTGTCCATATTCTCTTCAACAATCTTCATCGTCTCCAAAAGCTCTTCAATGTCTTCCAAAACTACAGCTGCGAATTCTTCATTGTTTTCATCGTCGACATGAACAAATTCTTCAAGCTCATCTTGCCCAACAGAAAGATTTAAAGCTGCGATAGCTTGTGCAACTTCGGTCCTTAAATCCTCAATCTCGTTCATTGCTTCCTAATCAGCTTCTAATGTCATTATTTCCACCTTGATAAATGCATTTTTGATAGAGCTTGGTGACATAGATTGCCAAGCTTCTTTGACATAACTCGCAACATCGAGTAGGTGAGCTGGATTTCTGTATGCGACTCCAGCAGCACCGCGTCGTAATCTCTGCCCCTACATTTTCTTTCGAAGTTTCGCCTCCTCATCCAATTCATAGAAGTCAAGAACATCCTTGAGATAAAGATATTTGAACCTCTTGTTCAGAGCTACAATTATGCCCATATCGCAAGGCTATTTCCAACTTGTGTAATTTGGGGGAAAGAAGACAATCCTAACATTGTCACGATCAAAAGCTTCAAAGTGTCCAGGGGCATTGTCCAACAGCAAAAGAACCTGATGTCCGGTTCGTTTTTTCACTTCTGGAATAAACACTTTGTTGAACCACTTCCAGCATGTTTCCATGTCCATCCAAGCTTTAGCTTGATTAAAATATGGAATAGGCCATTAGCGGTCCTTGATACATGCAGGTGCTTTCGGTTTGCCGATCAATGCGCAAGGAATTTTGTGAGTTCCCACAGCGTTGGCGCACATGATAAGAAAAACCCGATTTTTGGATTTTTTCTTCCCTCTAGTGGTAGATATGTCTTCATCTGGCATTAGAAGGCTGTATCTGGTCTCGTCCATATTGTAAACGTTTTCAAGATCATATTGGCCAATAATCGCATAGAAGTCGTCCAAAGTTGCCAGCAATCCAGGATCGGATTTGTTAACTTCAGCTCCTTCTTTGTGAAGCCGCATCTTTTGCAACCTTCGGCGCACTCTGAATCAACTTAGCCATTGCCAGGATGCCTTGAAGTCCGTTTCCAGAATCGATAAACTTGATGTAATACTTTTCGTTTTGGCGATGGCGAGAGATGGCGGAACAGGAAGATTGGCACAACGCATGCTATTAATCTAGATGTAAAGCATGTCTTCAAGCTTGGTGAAACAACCAACAAAGAATCGAAAATTCTTCTCTTTAATTTCATCAAACATTAAGGCAGATCGCTCTAGGATTTACTCCCGCTTATCCCACACCTTTCTAATAACTCCTTCACTAACATCGTACTCGCGCGCTATAGCCTTTTTATATGGAGCATCCATCTTGCTCAGCTTCACTATGATCTCGCATCGTTGGGACTCAGTGAGGCGTTTCCTATTTGGTTTCTTCGACATTGTAGCCAAATAAAGCGATTAGGAAGTGATTCGTTTAAAGTGCGCACCTATCGAGCTAAGTACGCACAATCCTCCCAGGTTCAAATTGCGTACTTAGGCGAGAGGCTACTGTACATATTTGGCATAAAATGCTCATGTAATAACCAGTGCTCATGCATATCTAGGTGGGAATTGCCCATACCAGTGTTCATGGATAGGCACTCATGGATGGATATGCCTGGATATGCATGGTATGAATATGCATATGCATATCTGACACATAACTGGTGCATTTTGGTGTATAATTGGTTAGGATTTAAGGATTAGGTTTAAAGTTGGTCAATGGAGATGGAGCTCGTGGGGTTTAGGGTTTAGTCTTTTACATTTTGAGAAATGTAAAACGCTAAAATTTGTTGGCAAAACTTTGAGTGCAACATGCAAAGTGCATGTCCTGTCACAACCCTAGTTTTGGGCTTGCAACCAAGGCAAAGGGGTTACAAGGTTGCGGGCCAAGAAGAAGCTCGAGAGTCAAAGCAAAGAGGTCACAAGGGTGCGGGCCAAGAAGAAGCCTAGGAGTCACATCACATACTCCTGAGAGTGTAAAAAAGTGTGAAAGAGTACGAGGGAGTGAACCCTCACACTCCCAAGGCAACTCCCACTTTGGGAGATGGAGTTTCGGTGAACTTCCAAAACTTCAAAGAGCAATTTTAGGGGTCAAAACTCAATGGCTTGTAGCGTTCTTTATATCATTGGAAAGCTCTTGGAACACAAATGTCTAAAATGGGCTTGCATTGCTCATTTGAAACACAAGTTATGGCCAAAAGAAGGGCCATGAGTCAAACTGCCAATTTGACTCGTGACTAGAAAAAGTTGGGAATTGACCCAATTTACTGGGGTGTAGAAGGCATGCAACATATCGTTGGAAAGCTCTCGACGAGAACTACAACTTTGTTTTAGATCGCATCTCAATCCGAGGTCTAATTGCAAAGTTATGGGGCTTCAAAGTCGCGGGAGTCCCAAATGGCGTGATTTCAGGACTCCCACTCAAGAGTCCCGAGAGAGAAAAACCATTTGGATGTAGGCTCCGTGGCCAACCACAGAGTATACTATAAGGGGGAAGGTGGTGGCTTCCCCCAAGTCTGGGCCGTGGTGAGTCTAATGTGTCCGTGTTACTTGTGGTTTGTCCTAGCACCAAAGGTGCTTCAACTATGCATCAACCATTTGGTGTGGGTTATGTGCAGGCCCGTGTGAGTGAGAGAAGCTTGTCAACTCTTCCTAATCCCATCCCAGAGCTTCAACACACCCCTCTACCCCTTGAAGTGTTGTGAGCTAGGGAACGTGCCTCGACTCTCCCTTTTCTGTTGTCTTCTACTTGGATTCACATTTGAATCCTTCAAGGAGTTGAGAGTGTGTCATGTCCTCTATCGACTTCATGCTCCTTGTGATTTGTGATTTTTTGCAGTGAATCATGAGTTTTCATGCTTTACCCTATTTTTTTTTTGTTTTTTTGAATTTTGTTGGTTTTTTAGGGTTAGGTTGTGGTTTTTGTTCTAGAACCTTGAGCAATGGCTGAAAATGATGATGTGCAATTGGTTGAGTCCATTAGTGATAGAATGTCACTAACATTAGATGTTCAAAACATGCATATGCATGGCTCGATTAGTGTTAGTTCTATTGTTATTGCCTCAAATCTTGTTGATATTGCTATTATTTCAAATTATGTTGTTTTTGCCTCAAATTATGTTGTTTTTGCTTCAAATTATATAGAAGTTAAGATGCAGCAACTTGCAACTATACAAGCACAAGCTATAGTTTAAAAACCACATAATTGAACCTCAATTTATTGGGGTTTTTTTTGTTGTAAATGTCAATTTACCTATGGATCTTGAAAAGTTGTAGATGTTGCAGTGCATTATTTGTAGAATAAAGCAAGTTGGTGTTCTTGGTTTGTGCCAACACTCTATTCTACGAAAATGCCTTATCAAATATGGTAAGATTAATGGGATCACTCCCATGAGGACCCATGTTGAATTTATGCATCCAAAGTTGGTTGCTTGTAGAAAGTTGATTATTGTTGAAAAACTTATTATTGTTGTTATAAGTTATAGTCAACAACTTGGGAAGATGTAGCTTAGGTCATCTAGGTGTGCAATCACATCATATTTTGTTGTTACAAATCTTTACAAGAAGTCTAATGAGGCACAATAACAATTTCTTGAAGACTTGGTCCAGTATACTTGCATTGGGTACATGCCCTTTTCCACTTGTGACAATATTTGGTTGAGGAGATTGGTCTTACACTTTTGCTTACATGTTGCTTTTCCTTTTTGTGCTACTTTTGTAAAACAAATGTTGTTTACAATGATCACAAAAACCATGCAATTACATGTGATGTCAAGGTTTATTGAAACAATAACACTATCAGTTTGTTTTAATCTCTAGATGTCTAAAGGTGACATGGACACGTTTGCCTTAGTAATCAATTACTTGAATGAATCTTGGATGCTTTAACATGTTACCATTGGTTTATTTGAAATTCATGAAACCATAGGGCTTTCCATGGTTGGTTATCTACATTCATTATTTGAAAAGTATGATCTAATGCATCATATGATTGCCTTTATGAAAAATGAAGGCAACAACTTGATATCTATGGCCACAATATTGCATTCCATTGTCAATTATCACCCTTTTAAACTTTAACAGGTTTATGAAGGTACATGTTTTGATCACATTATGTTTAAAGCTTGTTAGTATGTTACTAATGATGAAAATGTGATTGTAGGTCTGAAACATATTAGTGTGAAGGCTTAATCTTAACATGTTTACAAAAGATAATCACATGGATAAAGAAGTTGGGAAAGGGAAAGCAAGAATGGGAAAGGGCATGTGTTGAGAGGGGTTGTGGCCTCAAAAATTGAAGACCCCAATGAATTATTTTTTTGCTAGTAAGGTAATCATGTTTGAAGAGGTACTAGAATTCAAACAAGCCATTCTTTTGTGTTATGGGTGACAAAAGACAATTATTTTGCAACAAAAGGTTTCTAAGGTTGAGGTATGGGCAATTGCAAAAGCATTCACATCTATTTTGAATAAAGTTACTTACGATGAACTAATCACGAGGGCATGACTACTATCTAATGCTTTTAATACATGTATCGATTTGACATTGAATTTGGAAGTTGAGGCTGGATAGGGTATTGATGTTTTTGATGTTTTAGATGCATTTAGCGCTATGTTATATCTTTTAGAACAACATGTGGATAGAAGTTAAGGTTATCAAACCTTTTTTGCAATTTTTACAAGCCTATGATTCACAACAAGTGCACAATATGTTCACCCTTATGCTTGATCCTAGGTTCAAGTATTTGAAGGTATGGAAAACTATGTGGGACATGGGGCTTGTATTTGTCTTGTTGCGAAGTATGATGCTGATGTAATAATCCCTCTTTTAATGACTATGTTTGAAGTATTAAACCATGTTTGTAGTAGAAGTTGTTGGATCTATCACTATATTTGGTGACTCTATTAAAAAAGACAATAATATATTTGGTGTGGGCGCATCTATGGAAGAGTCATCACGTGCAACCGTTGTTGGAAAGTTGTCCTTGTTCAGGAGGTTTATAACCCTTACTACATGTGTTGATCCTTTAGCTTGGTGGTAGATTCATGAAACCCAATTCCCAAATGTTAGCTTCCTTGCCTAACAAATATTGGGAATTATGGGGTCATAGATTGAAATTGAACATGTGTTCAATCTTGCTGGTATGTTGACAACTTTGAGACATTGTAGGTTGTTGATGGATAATTTAGACCAAAACATCAACGTAATGAAAAATTGGTTTAGGTTAAATTATTCATGACATAAAGATTTGACAAACTTTCTAAGAGTTGAATTTCGTCGATTGAAAATAATTATGATTTGCTTGAGGACTCAAATTATTTCGAACAATTGGAGTTGGATAAGGATTAATTTGGCATTGGCAAGGTGAGCTAAAAAAATTATTGTTGTTCCTAGGATTACAAAACTTGAATGATAGTTTGCACTTTGCACTTCATTTTGAACTAATAATTTTATCTTTTTATTCATGGAGAGATTACTTGTGGAGCTCATCAACAATAGGGATGGCTTCTATTGTGGTGTGTGTGTTTGTGGGTTTGGTGGGGTGTGGTTGGGGCAGGAAACTTGTGTTGTGTTGGGCAAAGTTCTTTACAAAACCAAGGTTCAACTCCCACACAAGTTATTGGTTTTTTAGATGTTTTCTAATGATTTAGTAGGGCAAGTCTGTGATTGGAAAAAATAATTCCAAAAGCCAGGATGTATTCATAACCTTTGTACATATCATGTGATTAGTGTGTACACACTTTTGAATCAGAAATTTGTCTTTTGGAGTTGATGGGAATGGGAGATCGAAGGGTTGTGTCCATTCAATTCTCAACAGACATACCAACCACACTACACTTTCTCTTCAAAATTCCCCTTTGCTTCTTCTTCTTCTTGTCTTTCTTCCTTCACTACTACTACTACTACTACAAAAATTCTCATGCACAATTTCACCAAGTGTGTTTTCTCATACCTTGAATTGTTGTTGCTACATCAGTAGAAAAATGACGTATCATTTACTGATGAGAGATAGATTTGGATTTGGAGATGGTGGTGGTGGTGGTGGTCACAGCTGTGCCACGGTTGTACGTATGAGCACACTATTAGGAACCATTTTGTACTTGAAGAAAGATCGATTCCCAGCAACAAACACATTTGCTGAAGTGAAATCTGCATGATGATGCTGATGCTGGTGCAGTTGCAGACTGTGTTGTAAAGATTTGGAGCATCTTTCTCTCATGCTGTCGATCCAGAGGGAGGAGCACCTACTGGGGACATCATGGCATCCTCCGGTAGAGGAGGAGGCGGACAAGGACAAGACGCTCTGGATGAAATGGTTGATGGATTCCAAGCAGCTACCGCGCTCCAAGACTCTAGGGTCCGACCATCACGAGATTTCAACCCACTTCCAGCAGGAGGCGAATTCAGGCTGCAGCAGCAGCGGCAGCCATTGGCAACACCTGCGAGGGACTTCAATGCTGTTGCATTGCGGTTGAGCGTACCCAATGAGATCCTGCAATCTGCGCCTCCGCACGTGAACATGACCTTGGTTCCAAACAGACATCCAGGCAAGTACGTGCAGGTGTACTTGAATCCATCGGGAACAACCATCGGGTGGGATGGAGTCCCGAGACGGCCGCCTCCAAGCTCCTCTTCTCGTTCCTCTTCTGCTGCAACGGATTCCTCAAGAACCCTAACCAATGCAGCATCGTCGGAAAGAGCTGTCTCCGGCGCATCCTCACGTACTCTGTCCGATTCCTCAAGAACCCTAAGCAATGATGCTTCATCTAGATCGGACGCAACTTCCAGAGCACTAGTCTCCTATTCCTCAAGGACCGTATCCGATCCGCTCGTTGTTGAGAGCGATGGGTTCCTTAGAAGGCAGTTGCGTCGACGACCACCTCCGCGCATCACCACATCGCTGTCGCCACCACCCATGTCACGGAAGCGCGAGCATGTCGCGGATGAGGAGCAGCAGCCTGAGCAAGCCAACGAGTTGAGAGACATGACCAACCTCATGCCCTTCAGCGAAGTGAAAGCCGAGTGGCTCTTCGCAGATTCCACAAACTCCTTCCATCGCCAAAGCCCCGAAGACGACCACGAGATGCAGCGACGCAGGACTGAAGATGGAGCCGCTTGCAAGACACGCGTGCATTTCGATCTCGGGGTACCCAGTTCTTATGCTGCAAACTCGCAGTCTGGTCCCTGGGGGACAGTACCCATCTCTGTGGAGCTAAGACCATCACGAGCATGCAAAAACCTAGATCGCCTTCGCCCTCAAACAACAATGAGTTCTTCATCAAGTCCTCGTCGTCACGATAGTGCCGCAGCAGAAACTCTAGCAGTTGATTCTTCAGAGTCCTACACTAACCATCTCCAGGCCATAGCAGATTGGTGGTCGAGTTCTCGACCCAATGACAACAAATCTGCGAAGAAGATCCGGGACATAATACTGTGGAGCTTGCCAGTGGCCAAGCTTTTTGCACTGGGATGGCCATCCAAATCCTTAAGGAAGAAGCTCCAAAATGCGCACACGAGAACCAAGTTGCATCCTTTTCTCAAGCACAACAAAGAGTATTGTCCTACCATGTTTTCTCTCACAGATTACACTCTGTGGGCGTTTCATCAGCAATCGGCGAAGTGGGTGCAAATGCCGGCTCTCACTTTCGTCCCCATAGAGATCTCCCGCATGCTCGCAGGAGAAGGTGGTCTTCTCTTGCTCGCTGGTAGCATCAAACCCAAACTGAAGAAGAAGAAGCTACCATTTCCCAAGTATGATACCAAGCTCCGGTACCCACCTCAAAGCATCCTCGTGGTGTGCAACCCCATCGCTCGCACTTACCAGTTGCTGCCTCCGCTCACCATCGATCTCAAGCATACCGTGGCGAGGATGAGCGTTGCCAGACTCTCGGATTCTTACGTGATCCGTCTCATGGGTTGGGATTGGAACACTGCAATTCACGACAATCCTGCAATGAGCTTCGAGAATCAGCTCCATGTTTGCGTCTACCACTCGTCGACCATGCGCTGGGTGGAGCACTCCACCGTTTTCCAAGCTCCTTGTCGTCCACAGATCAGTAATCTTGGATTCTTCAAGACGTTACCCATGGTGAAGATGCTGCTCAAGGGAGGGAGGGAGCCAGCAGCAGCAGCACACATGGGTGAGGGTGAGAACGTGATCTTCACAATGGCGGAAATTCCTCCTCAAGAAGAAGCAGAAGAAGATCCTCATCACAAGCAGAAGAGGAAGAAGGAGGAGAAGAAGAAGAGGAAGAACAGCAACAACCCTAATCCGGAAAACTGCAAACGGATCGTCATTGCTTATACTCTCGATTCTCTCAACTGGATTTCCTACAATTGGATCGAAGGACGCAACGAGGATCTACCCACTTTACTGGATTGCAATGACGAGCTTTACGCCATCGCTCGGTGCACGGAAGGGACTAGGGTTTTCATACAGGTGCACAAGCTTACGAGTGTTGCACTAGCAGATGGAGCTTCCAAGTTTGAGTTCTTGAGATTTGCACCTCCGTTGCCAGATCGGTACTACGACTTACTGTTTCCCAGACGATTGTATCCTCCGGATCGAGCTTTGGATCTCAACTGCATTTCCGGCAAAGGCAACATCTGGATGGCTGCTCAAGATGAATGCTCGGTAATGTTCCTCAACATCAAAACCCAGAAATGGAATTACATCTCGTCTTTGCAGTTTGATTTAGGAGAAATTTATTTGGGCAATTGGGCATTCGAGCCATCTATACATGCACAACCATGATCAACCC
>Ga0209611_10009369_pt1 | contig 14850 bp, 15 predicted proteins | sample S1TSphgellanicum_3_FD_187693 | JGI IMG/M metagenome (GOLD analysis project Ga0209611, IMG submission 187693) | Host-associated microbial communities from peat moss isolated from Minnesota, USA - S1T2_Fc - Sphagnum magellanicum MG (SPAdes) (version 2) | ecosystem: Host-associated > Plants > Peat... | reverse complement strand
AGTTCACCTTCTATGATGCTACACATACTCTACTCAACACAACTAGTGTACATCTTGTATGTTGGTGCATTGTATATGTACCATACCTATGACTCATGTTTGACAAATCTTGTCAAAATAATTTTAAAAAAAAAAAGATTCAGGCAGCTCCAATGTGAATATTTCAGAATTTCAACAATAGTCTCTAAGTATGCTAGGTCCATTAACAAGTTTCAAAGTTATCTTGTGTTTTGAGCTAGGTTTGATTTTATAAAATTTCAACCAATTTTTCTTAGTTTTTTCTTTTTATATATAGCTGGCCCTCTCAAGAATTAATCAGTGTGGAACATGAGTCATAGGTAAGGTATATAATAGATAGTACATTGTATAAAAAATTCATACAGAAAACACAAGCCATAATTGAGATGGCAGTGTGCACCAGATATTGAATTGTAGAGTACCCATAGTATGCAAGGGACTTAGTTTAGGCTAGAGTGAACCAGCACCCATGGTTGTATAATGCAAGATGGATGGTGTGTGGAAATGAAACTATTTTTTATACATTATTGTCTTGCACTTAACCATGGTGGTTAGCTATGTGCTAACCATCCACATGGATCTACCCACCTAGTAGTGACCAAGTGTTTTCCTCGTGTACCTACTTACATTAATAACCAACCACTTGTGTTCCCTACCTACTTCCTTCTGGGACTTATCCACTTGTCCATAGGTTTCCTAGTGATTATGCGGTTATTTGAATTTTCAAAGAACTGTTGGTTTCAGTTTTTCAAATATTTCAGAGTCAAATAATCATCAGTTCTGGTTCTCTGGAAAAATCAGAATCAAAGAACCACCTGCCGTAGTTATTTCAAAAACCATAAAGAACTTATGATTTTCATGAAAGAACTCATGAAGAACCAACATTTTTTGGCTTTTCAATTTTTGAGAACCTTCGTTATATACCAGAATCAGGTCTTTGATTTTAATCCTAAGATCTGCCCTGATAACAGTCAGGGGTCTGTTCTTGTTTCTAATGACTGCCCAACACAATTTGTTACCTAGGTAGGGGAAGGAGGAAGCAGGAGGGTGTATGTGATAGGTTGCCAAGGTGGAACCTTTGTAACTTAGTTGTGGAGTCATGGCAAGTTTCAAGGGATGGTGCACTGGTAGGTGTTGGGTCACATAATCCCAGCTTTCTTTACAGATAGGTGTAAAGAGAAAGTCAGTGGTACTGAGTTTTGCAGATGTACATGTATGTATGGAAAAATGTCCTCCTCATGATACTTAGGCTCCCAAAGAATGGGCCTGTTTTGCAACTGCATGATTTTCAAGTTCCATAATCACTGCAAAGTGGCCACCATGTGTGTTGTTTGAGAGACTTTGTCAAGCCTGAAGCTATTAGGTGATCTATAGCAGTTAGACATATTTGCACATGCACAACACAAATCCATAACTTGAAGTAGTCAAATGTTCAAGATGAACAAAACTTGGACTTCGTGCATTCATATAATTACTAACATCATAGATACCATCCATACATATAGAAGGGGAGTTCTAAAGTTGCCTTGCATTGTCGAATGATAGTTCTGCATGCTAATGAAAGACATTGTGAAGAAGCTCCTAGGCTACCTAATGTCACCAGACTTTTGGTAGGTATTTGTACATGGATCATTACAGATAGTTGAAGTGGGCTGCAACTGTGGGCAGTTAATGGCAATTCTTCAATAGGCACCTCTTACTTGAAATTTATTTGACATTAGAACATCAAATGCATTGATCAAAGAAGCTTCTTAAAAAACTTTCTAGCTAATAGTGAACTAGGAGTTAACTGAGAATTAATGATGATGCAAATGATGATGTAAACGATTATGTTGGTGCAAGCGATGATGTAAATAACGGGTGATGATGGTGTCCGTGACACACCCCCTCCTTCTAACAACAAGTCCCACGAGGAATGGCCTTGGGTTTATTCGAATATCGCATGTGAAAGTCCTTCCTTTTTCCACTGCATTTGATAAGTTCTCAATTGGTTCCCACGTATGTTTCCTGATGTCATAACCTTGCCAATGAACTAAGTATTGTAACTGACAATGTGATATCTTTGAATTTAGGATTTCCTCAACTTTGTATTCTTGTTCACCATCAATTACAATTGTTAGAGGTGGTTCTTGTGTTCTCCCTAGAATGGTAGAAACATGGTAGGGCTCCAACAATGAAACATGAAACACGAAGTGAATCTTCATGGAATTTGGAAACTTGAGTTGGAATGCCACTGTGTTTATTTGTTTCATGATGGTGAATGGGCCCAATTTTTGGTAGTCCAATTTTTTTGATGGTCATGTTGTCTTGATGTTTTGTCATCGAAGCCAAACTTGATCTCCGACCTTGAAATTTGGTTGTTCTTTATAATGTGCATCAACATTTTTCTTATATCACCATTGAGCTTCTTCAAGGTTGGATACAAGTTGTGCTTGAATGTCTACTAACCACACGACTCAATCCTTAGTTGCAAGATTCACAACATTGTTTACACCTTGGATGTCAAACTTGAAATGTAAGCCATGATTTGTAAAGAATGGTGTTTGGTGCGTTGTTGAATGCGTAAAGTTGTTGTAATTTTTTTTGCCACATATAAGAAATCTGACCAATTATCTTAATGATAATTAGTTATACATCATAAATATTATTCTAAGACTTGATTGACCCGCTTCGTTTGCCCATCTATTTAGGGATGGAAAACTAATGACAACTTCACCTTCACACTTGATAGCTCAAAGAGTTATTTCCAAAACTTGGATGCAAATTGAGGTCCATGATCAGAAATGATGTCTTTAAGAAGTCCATGACAATGAAAAACATGATCAAGGAATAACATAGTTGTTTTTTTGGCTAATTATTGATTTGTTGCAAGGAATAAAATGAACCATCTTCATGAAACGATCCACCACCACCAAAATGGAATCAAATGAGTTAGATTGTGAAAGATCCATGATGAAATCCATGGAGATCAAATACCATGGTGAAGTAAGGATTAGTAATGGCTAAAGAAGTCCATGAAGGCAATGACAAAGATTTTTTGCGCGAGCACAAACATCACATGATCTCATAAATTCCTTCACGAACTTCCAAAGTTGTGGCCACCAATAATCATGAAACATTAACTCCACGGTCTTGTTGAATCCAAAATGGCCAACAACCAATGTGTCATGTCTAACTTGGAGAACTTGAAATCACACAGGGCTTTCCAGTTCGTATAACAATTCGTCATGATATAACAGACCATCATGAAATTCAAATTTGTTAAAGTTACTAGGAGGGTTCTTCTTATGACTTTTGACAACAATGGCAAGAGAGTCATTGACTAGATCTTAACGAGTGGGCTGAAGGAGGGTCTTATTTTTAGGAGTTACTGACAATGTTTGAAGCCAAAGGTTTCCGAGTTTGAGAATGGTGTCACATTGTTGATTATAAATGGCATCCCCTTCTTTAAACTTGAGGTACAAATGACGAGATAACACATTTTGTTTCCCTTATTATTGCCTAAATGGTAGATAATCACGAACCAAAATTGAAACAAGGATAATGCCCATCAAGCTTGACATTCATTCAACACACAAACCATCATGAAATATTGGAGATTCTTGTGATAAAATACACAATGATTTCATATTGAGCTTCTTCAAATAGATGATGCCATTTTTCAAAGGCATCCACGATGGCCAAGAGTTCTTTGTCATGAATCTTGTAGTTAATCTTGGTAGGAGAAAACTTACGAAAACGGAAATCAACTAGATGGAGAAGATTATCTTCTCTGAGTTGTGAAAGTACAACACCTAATGCAAAGTCAGAGGCGTTCGTTTCCAAAACAAAAGGTTTGGAAGGGTTTGCATGAATCAAAAGTGGGGTATCAACTGTGAAGGAGGCCTTCAAAGACTGAAAGGCATTTTCAACTTCAACTCCCCAGGAAAAAGGTTGATCCTTCTAAGTCAAATGAATAAAAGGGGTCATTATTGTGGAATAATGTGCAATGAATCGCCGATAAAAATTGGCAAACCCAAGAAAACATTGAACATCTCGAACAAAAGTTAAGGTAGCCCAATCCACAATGGTTTGAACCTTATGAAGGTCCATGTGAATGCCATTTCCAGAAATAATATAACCCAAGAATTCCACCTCAGTTTGACGAAATTCACATTTTTCCAATTTGGCATAAAAACCAACTTCTTGGAGCTTTTCTAAAATAGTACATACATGGCGCTCATGGTTTGCAATGTTCTTTGAGAAAATGAAGATGTCATCAATGTAATAGACCACAAAATCATTCAAATACTCACGAAATACATCATTCATCATATGTTGAAAGATTGCAAGTGCATTAATAAGGCCAAAGGGCATCACAACGTATTCAAAATGACTATAATGAGATCTAAATGTCGTCTTCCATTCATCACCTTCTCGAATGTGTACCAAGTTGTATGCTCCACGTAGGTCAATCTTAATGTACGCTTTGGCATGATTTAGTTGGTCCAACAATCCTAAGATCAAGGGCAAAGGGTACCGATTTTTTATGGTGAATCAATTTAATCCATGATAATCAACACACATGCATAGAGGTCCGTTCTTTTTCTTAACAAATAGGATTGGAGCACCATTTGGAGACTTGGAGTGTCGAATGAACCCCTTCTCAAGATTCTTATCAATGTATTATCGACGCCGATAGTTCATCCTATGACAAGTTATAGATGGGTCCAAAGGGGGGTTGCATTCCTTCCTCCAAATCAATTACACAATCATATGGCCAATGTTAAAGTAATGTGTCTGCATTTTTCTTTTCAAAAACATATTTATAATCTTGGTATTGAATAGGGATCTCATGTTGTTGCATGCCAAGATCAAAGGTTGGAATGGCATACACAAAAAATGCATTTCCTTTCTTTGCTACTTGTATGAATGCTTTTGCTCCCATGAATAGAGGCTCGAAATGTTTGGATCCTTGGTTACCCCCAATATTTCTTTCACACTTGAGTTTTTGCATGCATTGACTAGTTCATGTTATGTCTTCACGTGTAAAATCATGTTCAAAGTCCAACGTGCTTGTTGGAAAAGTTTTGTTTTTTGGTGTAGTTTCATTCATTGATTCAAAATGAAGACTCCTCGTCTTCTAATCTACTCTAGGATTATGCAAAATGAACCATGATAACCCAATGATGATAGGGTTTGTCAAAGATGAGATGACATTAAAGACAACTTTGCTACTGTGTGACCCAATTGTTACCATCAATGCCTTGGTCTCATGCGTTACAGGTCTTGAAGAAAAGTTCTGACCATTAATCATTTCGATCACCACTAGTGTTGCTTTCTCCACTAATGCCAAGTTATGGTGTCATACCAACTCCTTGTTGATGAAACATGCAAATGCCCCTAAGTTAAGAAGTGCTTGGGTTCATACCATCATAGATTTACCACCCTTAATTGTGATGGGTGATTAAAAAACAAGATGCCAATTCTGAAAACAAGGCAAGACTGTTTTAAACGGATGATGCATCGAGGTCCAGTCTCATAGGCCCTATTAAGATGGACATCCTCGTTTCCCTTCTCTTGTAGCCCTTGGGTAGTGGTAGAAGTTGTGGCGGTTGCTACATGTTGAACGCATTTCTTTGGACAAACACCAGCTATGTGGCTTAGTTCTCCACAATACAAATAAAGATTGTTTACATGCTGACATTGTTTCTCTTATTCTATGAGTGGTTTGAATCTTGTCTTGTCGATTTGCTTGGGGTCATCATTAGGTGCAAACCCAATATGTTTGAGTTGCAACATGGGTGGCATGAATTGCCTTAATGTTGGTGATTGTTCCTATCGACATTCAAAAAGTTGATTATCACAACGCACAACTTGTGCGATTGCTTGACTCAAGGTCATGGGATCAAGCATGGTCAACAAAAGGTCCTTCATGTCTCCACGGAGTCCAAATTGAAATTAGCTCATGAGCGTAGCTTCATCCCATGAAATGTCACATGTTAGTTGTTTAAATTCAAAATCGTACATAAAAACTAGGCGTGATAATTTGCGAAGCGCTCGCAACTTGCTTGTTACTATACATTTTTTGTTTAAATTGCCAAAAGAAGCACCAAATTCTTTAAGAAATGTTTCAAAGTTGTTTACAATAAGAGATTGGTGTTCTAGAAGAGGTGCAAACCATGTTAAAATTGTGCTTGATAATAAGGTGCCAATGAATTTAACTTGGGTCAAGTCATCTAGTAATGGTGTTGATGAAGTTGGATGATGAGACGTACTTAGTTGATGAAACCTCGAATTTTTGAACATGTGCCATCAAACTTCTGTAGCATGTTGATTCAGGGCTCCTTTGGAGTGCTTTTAAACATTGTTAATGTTTGATTCCTTTGTAAGTGTGTAATGGACTCACGAAAAGACTAATTTTCCTGTTACATATGCCTAAAGGCAACAAGAACTTCTTTCATGGACGGAATTGTTTATTCTCTTAAAATGGACAGGGCCAAAAAAATTTGTAAATCAAAACTTCAACAAAAGGTGGGTGGTTCACAATTTCAACAACATTTTCAAAAGGTGGATAATCCACAACCTCTTGAAAACTCTTACATTTGAAGTAGAGGGTAGTCCACATTCGACTTCCACACAAAAAACAAACAAAACAACTATATTGGTGACAAGAATATACGTAGGTCTGATGGGAGTTTGTTCAAACTGTCATGGGAACAAAAAACTATAAGAATAATAATTAAGTCAAGGAGACAATAAGGAAAACAAATCACATGAAATGCAAGCCTAAGTTTAATCTAAGACAAGAAACACAAAGACACAAGGCAAAAACATGGTATATGCTAAAAGATGATTCAAATGAAACTTTATTGTAATAACGTATGAAAACAAAAGTTATGACAGGAAAATGTACCCAAAATTAATGTTGAACAAACTAAAAGTAATGAAAGGTCCCACCCCTATTTATATCCCATTGGGGACCTAGCTCAAGAAAGCTTCCATAGAGGCTTCCATGCGTGCATTGACCTAACTAATAGTGAACTAGGAATTAACTAAGAGTTAATGATGATGCAAGTGATGGTGGTGTTTGTGATAAGACCTTTCATTATATAGCGTTTCCACTTTAACATAACAAAGGAAAAACTATGGTTTGAGGAACTTGGTGGTATGTGCTCTATAAAAAAAATTGTAATAAAAGATGTTGATGGTGTTAATGGTTGTTTCAATGCTTGAAATAAAAAGCCTAGTTTGTTTTCATCCTCAAAATCCAATAGTATTGTTGTTTTCGATGTGGTTTGAAAAAAAAAAACTCATTGTTTTCAAAGAAAATGCATCCACTTTTGGACTTCACTTCAAGTTCATGCTACATGTTGCAAACTTTTTAAATATGCCTTCTTGGATCATAATCTAGAAAATTTTAGATTTAGAACAGGGTCACAATTTTTAGTAAATATCACCTATCCCCCATTCATAAGGTCCATGAACCTTTTGGCATGGTATAGTCATGTACACTTTCTGTTGTGTGTTTAATTAGTCCTTACCTTGTGGTGTGGCCCAAACATGTGTCTTGGCTTCAAATTTCAAAATTTATGTTCTTTTAACACAAAGTTGCCTTGCTTCATTGAGTGAGAGTGATTCCGCTTTAAAAAGGAGGACTGCACCAATCTTGTTAGGGATTGTTAGGGCATCTAACATGGTGTATGGTGCATCCAATGCATTGCCATCTTCATTTGTACTTATGTACTCTCCATAGGCGTAAAAAAATACACGCCTACTCCGTGGTTCCGCATGTAGTATAACCTTCCACCATGGGGTGTGTCGGTCATCAGCATAAAAAACTTGTTGCACTTGGGAAGGGAATACAAATGGTTCAATATACTCCGGCAACATGTGCCTAAAGTTAGCCATTAAAAATCTTGCATTGTCTCGTTTGTATGTTGGATTACCAAAATTATCCAAAGCATTTCGAACCCAATCACATTGGGAACAAGACAATGGGGGTGGACATTGTTCTATAATCTAGTTGCAAAATATCCTTCAAGACACCTACATATTTGTAGTTGTTTTGAAGGATGGTGATTATCATCAACATTGTTGTGGCTGAAAAATGATGCCACCCCGCTATCATAAATCACACATCTAACACTTGTTTGGTCATCCACACAAAAATGGCTCCCATATGCTTTGATTCTCTTGTAGCTACATGCTTTTGTGTTAGGTGGAATGGACAAAGCACCCACATCCTAGTCATCAAATGTGCCCCTTGCTAGCCGGTGTTCTTGCATCGCATTGGTTATTCAAACAACAAGTGTAGGAATGCCATGTATTGTGGTAGATGCCCTTTCCAATTCATATGTCTTGTAGCACATATTGATGTCAAAATTTCAATGTATTCATACCATTTATAACTAGGTATGTTTGCATATCATTGGTCCATGCTTTGAACTTGACTATTACAGTTGCCATAAAGTAAACATGCCAACTTTTTTATGGCCAATCTAGTTGCAAAGGAATTAAATTTTGCACTGCAACAACACTAAACATGTGGTGTGTAGGTTTTAAATGCTTATCTCACCTCACCCAAGGGGGCATGATGTTTGTGTTGTTGAGAACATAATTGTGTGCCATGTTTTGTTGTGTAACTATGAGTTTTATTCGAGTGGATGCACCTTCTAGAACCTCCCCACAAACACCTTCCTCCTCGTATGAATCCCATATTCACCTCTTTGATGGTTGGAATTGATCCATGTACTCGATGATCAGCCCTAATGTCTTATCCATTAACACTAGTAGAAATTTTGTCTTTTGCAACTTGTCTTATGCAACTAAAAAATGTCGCATGCAATTGCACAGGTTGCATGTAACTCCAAAATAGTTGCATGTGAGATTTTTTAGTTGCATAAGACAAGTTGCAAAAGACAAAATTTCTAGTAGTGTAAGTATTTGGTTGCCATTGAAGCCTCTAGCTGAGCCATGTTCTGTACATACCCTTTTAATACTTTGTTTAAACGTTCAACACAATACATCCACCTTGTACGTACATGTCCACACATATCTAGTTCATCCACTAGGTGAAGAATTAGGTGAACCGTTATGTCAAAAAATGAAGGTGGCATTGTCATCTTTAGCATACACCTTGTAATGGTTGCGTCTTCTCTCAAGGTACCCATATTAGCTGAGTCTAGTACCTTGGCACATATGCGCTTAGAGATGCGACTAAGGCGCATGATCACAATTCTAGTCCGTTGATCCATCAATCCACGAAGGCATAATGGCAGCAATTGCTGCATGAATATGTGCCAATCATGGGCTTTCATGGTTGAAAGTTTTCTCTTGGCAACATGTTTCAAGGGCACACTACAATATTCAGTTGGCACTCGTAAAGACTTCAAACAATCCATGAACACAATAAGTTCATTTTCCTTTAATACATATGGAGCCATTGGTTTTAACCACCTATTAAAAACATGTGGGTTTTGAAATAACCATAAATGAGGTCTTATTCCCTCCTCCTTTAGGTCTTGTTGCACAACAATAATGTCCTTTATCCCAAAGATTATTTGCACAACATTCTCACAAATGTTTTTTTCCACATGCATGACATCTAAATAATGCTTTAAAAGCCCTTATTCTTTGGATTACTCAACAGTGTAAGAACAATGTGCATCATCAATTACATAATCATGGAAAAATATTCCATGGGAATTGTAAAAATTAACATGTTGCCTATTTGCTAGTTACATTTTCCAACTATGGTAGTTGAACTTTTTACTGCATTGGTGTAAATGCTTACTAGAATTATTGATCTTTAACAAGATTAATATTAAACAAAATCTAAACATAATACAATAATTGTAATAAAAAATTTACACACTGTAGATAACAATAGACTAATTAAATTCAACTAACAAGTTAAATAAGATCTATAACAAAAGTAATGTGCTCACCCCCAAAATAAGGAAGGTCATAAAGAATTGACCTTCTTTTCACACCATGGTCCTTCGAGGGGTCGCCTTGTGCCCCATGTGCAAATCCACTATCAATCCATGTTGTTGTTGCGGCCCGTGATAATATTTCTTCGATTGTTGGCATTAGTGGACGTGATTTGTATTCCACCTTGTTGTCAAAATGTTTTTTGTTTCGAGGATGTTGATAAGGGTGGTCCTTTGGCAACCACCTTCAAAACTCGCAATACACACATTTTTAAAACGGTTTAGAATAACTTGATGTTATGTTTGGCCCACACAATGGGCAAGCCTTGTATCCTTGGTATGCACACCCTGAGAGCAAGCCATATCCTGGATAATCATGAATGGTCCATATGACCATTGCACATAGGTTGAACAATTGGTCATTAGGTTGTTTTGATAAATCCCATGCTAGAACATCGGGTTGCCATAATTCTTGGAGTTCATCAATGAGTGGTTGTAAGTAAACATCAATGTTCTCTGACTTAACTTGCTCTTTGCCAGGGATGAGTAGTGCAAGAAGCATGAAAAACCGCTTAGTGGCCATCCACAGTGGTAAATTATACACAAGCAACATTACTGGCCATGTGGACCAAATGCATGTTTTGTCTGAAAATGGGTTGAATCCATCTATGGCCAACCCAAATTTGATGTTTCTCGGGTCAATTGCAAAATCAGGCCACTTGTTGTCAATGTGCATCCATGCCTTAGAATTTGCCACATGTTGGACAAAACCATCCATGCTTTTGTTCTCGCGATGCCATACCAATAGTTTGGATATGGCTAGTGAGCAATAAAATTGTATCAAATGTGGTATGATCGGAAAGTGATGTAAATTTTTTGTAGGGACTTGGGTGCAACCTACTTGTTTGTATCTAGGGGAATCGAATTTTGGGTATTCTTGAAGATCTGCATAAACACCCCTATACAATATGCACCCCATTTTGCATGCATGGATGATATTGCATTCCATGCCCAGTTTCCAAGTGAGGCTTTTTGCATGGTACATTGTGGGTGGCAAACAATTGTCAACAAGGAGAATGAACTTATGTAGGAGAGACAAAAGTTCATCCAAAAATTTATTGGAACAACCATGGGTAGTACAAATGTTCATCAAGACCAATGTGGCTGATAATTTTAAGCATCTTGTCCCTATGTATAATGGACAGCAGGCTTCACTTAGATCAAGTACACTTGGAATCCTAGTATCTCCTCCCTTACATGGACCATCTCCCGTCCCATCTTGCTTTCCATGCATATTGATGTGCCATCAATGCCAGCTTGCCTTGTTTGATCACATTCCATGTTCTCAAATTGGCATTCTACATTACCACCATGGGGTTCGTAACCCTGCTCTTCCATTGTTTGGGGTTCTACTGCTACATCATCTAGCATTGCACATGCTTGATGGACATCATGGGCCAAGGCCTCCTCAATTTGAATGGTGGTGCCAACGTCACAAGGACCATTTGCGACCCCACTGGTGGCAGCAACTTGATTATCTAGTAGTGGTCCTCCATTCCCATTAGCATCCATGGTTGGTGCAACAAATGGATCGTGGAACATGTCCTCCCATCGTAAATCTTCATCTATGACTACACCTTTTGGAAATTGTGTATGGTGTGGCCTACAAACATACTCCCACTCATCATCTGAACTATCTTTTTCACCAGGCCCTTTCCAAACCCGCATCTGTGGGTCTCAGCCATGATGAATGAAATGATCTTCCACAATGGAAAACTTTGTTCCTCGTCGAACCCCTTTACAATGTACACATGGACATTTGATGCAAGTCAATCCATACTTTTCCACCAACTGTTGCTCCTTACGCCACAACTTGTCATCTCTTTGTTTTTTGTCTCAATAGATTGTCTATAGGTAGTTGCTCCCCATGTGCCATTTGAAAGGCTCTATATTGCTCACGTGCCATACTTCACCAATTGTATGATTGACTATGAAAATCGAAATAATGCAACTAGATTCATATTATGCCACTCCTATGGTAGTTGTAAAATCAATTGTGGAACTTGGGATAAAATGATTATGCTTATATTGCGTCACTCCTATGTCCAACTATAGATGTTGATCCAAATTAGAAAGATTTCAAGGAAAGCAATGGATCGCTACTGACAATAGACAACAATGAGTGTTAAGTCATGCTTCTTACATGCAAAAATAGTGTCTCAAATGACTTCTAGTTATGCAAGCCAAAACAAAAGCATGTCGTTTTATGATTAAACATCTTGCATCTTGTCTTTCTAAGGTTGAACATCCTACAACTTAAATTTTTTATGGCTTAACATCTTTCATTGTGCCTTGCATACATTAGATGCATATGACACTCCAAGCTAACCAGTACTTTCATATTGTTACTTAAGATCCATAGCTAAAACTAAAACTAATGTAACTAAAACCCAACCCAATATGGGCCCATAGATCTGATGTTGGTAATTTTGATTATAAGATGATGTTAAATTATGCTAGGTAGCAACATTTCTAGGTTGATGAATAATGTGAACCAATCACTAGTTGTGTTATTGCAACAATACCTGAGTCATGCATCGAGGACCTTGATCTTCCTCTGCCTGCCACCAATGTGTTTACTATAGGTCTCAAGTCTTGGCAATTATGCTGCCTTTCACTATACGATGCCATGTTGCCTACAACAAAAAAACAACTGACACATGCATATTATTCACCGTTACAAGCTTCCTATGAAAATGCATAAACAATCCATATATATTCCTTTTCAATTATGAATAGTTATTTGAAACTTGGCTAGGTAAATTTAGTTAGCAGCCATCAAACTCTTATATTCTTGTGGCAACAATGTTATATGCCAAGTTGGAATTGTCATGTGAAATCACCAATATACACCACCTCAATTGCCCTGTGTCATTAGAATGACACCCACGCCAATAGTCACAGTTGGAGCAACCTCCAAACTGCACTTCATGCACCAAGAAATGGACCAACATGGTTTGCAGAAATGTTGTTCCTGAACTTGCACAATGAGGACCACTTTCTAACCAGAGTATCTTGAAAGGAACTGATCATGCTATAGGTAGTGTTCTAAAACTATCGGCACAATGCTAATGATAACTATCAACACATTGTTGATTTAGATCAACACACTTAGTGCACACAAAAAAATAACACACATGAAAACAATCGTATGTTTGAGCATGCATAAGCAATCCAGTAGCACGAACTTGTGTAATGGTGACTACATCTTCCATTGGTGCATCCTTTGGCAATGATGTGTCTATTTGGGCTCCAACCTGCATCACATTGTTGTGGGTGGTTATGTGTTATGCATCAACTGATCTGTGACCCTTGCATTATATTAGATCCAAAAAGAAGGACTGCCCCAAGTTTTTTCTTAGTGCATGATTGTGTGATCAAAACATGTCTTTCCTAGAATGGTCCATTGAAAGAACGTCATTTTCCATTAATGCAAGGGGGCTTTATGCTGCTATGTAGTCTGGTGACAAGCTCAAATTCAAAAATGTACATACAACTCATCTTTACAAATATTGTGTAATTAATTAGTTTTTGAGATGAAAGGGGTTAAACTATCGAATACAAATAATTCAAAATTCCATCAATAGTCTTTAATTATGGTAAGTCCATAGTAAGTTTCAAAGTCATATTGTGTTTTGATATGGGTTTGATTTGTAGGATTTGGAAAAATTATTTTTAGAGTTGTATTCTTCTTTTTTTCCCAAGATAAATCTCAACCAAAAATGAAAGGAGATTCATTGCAAATTGAAATAACATGTTTGGTTTTCATTTGGATTCTATGGATTTTTCTTAGGCTTACATATAAACGTTAGTTTGAACTAATGTTGTGTTGGTAACCGGAAACATAGGTTCATGGTCTTGGTTTTGGTTCCAAGTATGTGAATCCTAAGCAAAATTCAGTCCATATGAGAGTTAGGTGGTTCTTTAAATCTTTATCAAGCCATCAATTTGAGTTCTTTAAATGTTACAAAATCCAAGAACCACCAAATCTCAATTCTTTGGAAAAATCAAAATAAAAAAAGGCCCCGGTATTGCAATTATTCAAAAGCTTAAAAAATCAAAAGATTTCCATGAAAGAGCCGACAAAAGGATTGATGATCTTTTGGCCAATTATTTGATTTTTTACACCTTTTAAATAATTATGGTTATATTCAAACATTGATTTTTTTAGTTTTTATGATCGATTGTTCAATGTATGTATAACTAAGTCGAGAACTAATGGGTATGTAACCAAAAATGGAGGGACACCAGAGAGATGCAGAACAATCATGGCAGCCAGCAACCTCTCTCCTCCCTCGTGTGCTCTGACTGATCAAGCACAATGGCACCTTACGGCCAGAACACAACAAGACAGACAACCTTCCCTTGTCTCCAAGCTTGAATTCATAACCCAGCTACAGGAGCAATCCTCTGAGCTTTCTCACACTTAGTTCACACTGACTCGACTTAGACAAGCAGAAAATCAAGTGCCAGCATTCCATGGCTTAGATTTCAGAGAAACAATTCCGACAACACAAGCACTGTTCTTCTTCCAAAATCTCTATCCGTACTCCTCTTCATTCTAACTTTCTAATTAGCTCTACCAAAAATACAGAAGCTAGAGGTCATCGGTCGCAAATAATAGCGGAAGAAGAGCGACACTACTCCGTTCTCCTAGCTCCTGCTAATCTCCTTGCCAAAAACCCAAAACTCAGAACTTCCCTTCCTCCTCGTACTCATCACCATTAGCCGTTCCCTCCATCCTCATCAATGAGGTGCCGCAGCTTCTCATAAAACGCGCCGTCATCTTCCTGTCCTTCCACTACCATGCATCCCATGCACTTCTGATTTCCCTCTCACTCTCCTCAAGAGAAAATCT
>Ga0209611_10009368_pt1 | contig 14851 bp, 17 predicted proteins | sample S1TSphgellanicum_3_FD_187693 | JGI IMG/M metagenome (GOLD analysis project Ga0209611, IMG submission 187693) | Host-associated microbial communities from peat moss isolated from Minnesota, USA - S1T2_Fc - Sphagnum magellanicum MG (SPAdes) (version 2) | ecosystem: Host-associated > Plants > Peat... | reverse complement strand
CTCAAGGTATTCCATTTTGGAAACAAACTTTTATGTCATCTTGAAGGATTTGGTTCATGTGTGCACTCTTCTGATGGCCTCAAGTTTGATTTATGTGGGGACAAAAAAGGACTGGACTGGTCACCACTCCAGGCTCAGAGTTTTTAAAAGGGGTAAAAACCGATTCTTTGTTTCTTGAGGAATATTTCCTATCCAAACAAAATGTGAAGCACCCATATTTCATAAGTTTAGAATTTAGGTCTACTAATTCCAACATACTAAATTAATTCGCTGAAAGGTTTAAGTACAATGTTTCATGAAATATACTTGGGGAACTATGTATACATGTTCTCAGTGGAAGGTGTATTCACATACATCACATGTCGCTCTTTTCAAAACAGGGGTTAAAAAACACATATGAAAGAAGCTGCATAGGAGCCTGAAGAATTGGGCTAGGCAATAATGCCTTTTTGGCATAAGTCGACCCTTGAACACCCTTTCCCTTTCTAACCCTGAACACCACACTCACAAAATTTTAATGCTGCAAGAAAATGATGGAGTGATTTGGCCATTTATGAAAGGAGAGGACACCTAATGAAACCATAATCCCCCAATAGGATGTTGGCCAAGGATTACCATTAAAACATACAGATTTCAAGCATCAGAGTTGCAAAGGGTCCAATGCGGAAGGGCACATTCAGCCCCGACATTGTCACGTGACATGGAGTGATTTTCATAGCACACCTTGCATTGAAAACTGGCAATTGCCGCTTCTAAGGAAGGTCATACAAAGTCAGGTCCATAGTAGGTCCATAGTAAGAGTATTGCGAGCCAAACCCATCTTTGATCCCTGTAATAGAGAAAAGGTCCTTAATTTCTCAGATGGTAGTAATCTCAATAGACGGGGGAAGACATGCATGCATCCTACATTGTTAAAGGTATGGCAGGTGGTGCTCTTTTGCAGCTGGATTTTTGCAGTTCGAGTGGTACCATATAGAATTGAAGAAGAAATAATTGAACTTTTAGTACAATCTTGCAAATGAAAAATCGGTAAAAAGAGGTCCATAATTGAAAAGAAGACTTTCAGTACAATCTTGCAATTGAGAAATCAGTAAAACAGGTTGTGGCCTCTGTCCTTTGCTGGTTCCTACTTTAATTAGTTCACATGGCCTCTTCCTTGTTCAGAGCTGATGGTACTTGATACTTATTACTATCAACCAGGCCCATATTGCCCTCAGTCTACGCTTTGTACAACTTGGCCAGACTCAACTAACGGCCACCAGCGCACCATGCAGAATGGATGGTGTGTGGATTGGAAACAAGTTTTCATTGTGTTCCTGTCCCATAGCTAGTCACAGTGGTTAGTTATGCACTAACCATTCACCTACCTAGTTGCCACCAAGTACCTTACTTTCTCACTAGCATAATTTGCAATTGGATTCCCTACCCAGTTGCCAAGGTAGCTGCCCCCTCCATAGGTAGCTAACTAGGTGGGGAAGGGGGGAGGAAGTGGATTTATGGGATAGGGTACCAAGTTGGAACCATGGTAACTCAGTTATGGTTCATCCATACCGAAGTCATATGGGGTTTCCAATGGATGGGCGCTCGTGGCTTCTCGGTCACATAATCTTACTTGGTGTTAGGTGCATGTCATGTGGGTGTCAGCTATGGCTTATAATGTGAGACCAGTTCCTGCTGCCTGTCCTGTGAACACTTTGTACTAACTACACTTCATATTGGGGTCGGTTCCCACATGGAGTACAGGGCTTGTTGACAGAGCCACTAATGCAGCAAGGTCGGAACTGACCCATCTGGGTCAGGATTCTAGGTAGTAGCCAGTTCACAATGACGTTTATGAGGAATAGTCGGTTTTTCAAAAGGCCCTTTGCTCCACTGGTCAAGTGGGTTAGGTGGTAAAGAGGAGATAACAGGTGACTAAAAACAAAAGGGTACTGAAGAGCGGTCAAGTGGTTTAGGTGGTAAAGAGGAGAAAACAGGTGACTCAAAACAAAAGGGTACTGAAGAGCGGTCAAGTGGGTTAGGTGGTAAAGAGGAGATAATAGGTGACTAAAAACAAAAGGGTACTGAAGAGCGGTCAAGTGGGTTAGGTGGTAAAGAGGAGATAATAGGTAACTCAAAACAAAAGGGTACTGAAGAGCGGTCAAGTGGCTTAGGTGGTAAAGAGGACAAAATAGGTGACTAAAAACAAAAGGGTATTGAAGAGGGTTCAAGTGTGTTAGGTGGTAAAGAGGACAAAATAGGTGACTAAAAACAAATTGGTACTGAAGAAGGGTGGTCAAGTGCGTTAGGTGGTAAAGAGGACAAACTAGGTTGGATGTGAGCGGGTTTTGGCAGGACGTTAAACCCCATACGAACTCTCCTGGTGTCAGTGTGATGCCCACAAAGTCCTACCGCAGGGTTCGACTGACGTCCTGCAAAAGCTTAAGTAAATAAGGGATGTAACTAGCCGATCAGTACTGGCTAGTTTCTGATTTCTACAGGTGCAGGGTTCGAATCCTTAGCATTTCTACAGCAGACCGTGAAGTACAAATGTTTTCTTGATGCTCTAAGAGAAGGACAAGTGTTCACTATGGAGAACACTGCACTACAAGAAATGAGAACACGCAATGTCCTGCGTTGACGCCTGCAAAGTTTGAATAGGGATAAGTTTTAACATCCCCCCAGGTTTCATGATATACCTATACCAACAGGATGGCACCACAGCAAATGGCCTCTAAAACCTAACTACCATCACGAATATGGTCACCTTGGTATCCAATATTATTTTCACTATTAACTTTTTGACATTGGAATTTACTAGCTCAGGATTGCATTCTTCCAAAATCTATGTGGGGAGTCCAAAGAGTTGAATGCAAACTTAAGCACCACAAACTCAAGAAGTAAAACTTTTTACATGCAAATTTGCATCTCCACAACCCAGTTTGAACCCTGAAGTTTACCATATTGGACTTTCACCAGATTTGTCCTTGAAGTATTTGGTATCGTTCAAAAGTTAAAATTCCAGGAGTCCAAATTGGGTTACTCTCAGTGTTGGTAGGTACTTAAGGAGGATGGAGAGCACTGGGACCACTTCAAAGAGTGTGTCTGTCGCAAAGGAATGAGTGCAATTAGAGCGCTGAATTGAAGTCCTTGCGTGTCCCTGTGGGAAAATATTGCATTCAGTGGGCCTTCGTACCAACTTGGAAACTATGCCCATTAAGAGCCCTGTGGATGCCAGTTGCCTTTGTACCAAATTCAGTCTGGCTGTTCAGTCGAAATATGCCTTCAATTGGGCAGAGTGAACCAGCAGCCACCAATGCACCAGTTGGCCGTTCTATCCATTGGATGGGGTGCATTTTTTCATTTGGCGCCAGATGGGGTTCATCACAGTCCATTTCTTTTTGCTGCTGACCACTGTACTTTTTTTCTTTTTTTTTAGTTCTTGGCCGTTTTTCCCCTGGACCTGACCTGTCACCCTGCTCACTTTCCTACCTCCTAAGTACTGCACCAATCTTCGTACCTTATTTATTATCTCCTACTGACATAGCTACACTAATAACTAGTTATGCTATTGACCTAGCAACCTAGCTACTATATTAACCACCTACCCTGCTAACCTAGCTACCTTATCAATTACATACCCTACTAACTTGCTTATCTACCTAAGTACCTATCTAACTATGTTTTTTTCATGGCCAAATACCTAATTAAATACTTACTCATTTTTTTCATTCCCCCTTATAAATTTTACGTATCAATTTATTATGGTTCACCCTAGTTTATGGATGATGAACATAGGTCTCCATATGTAAATATTATAAAAAAATTATGGTGAAAACAATGCCATAATTGTAACCATTTTGGTTTAGTTTATGTATATTTTATTAAATTTTGTTCACCTAATTTATTATTGAATGGACATTACAATACATTTTTTCATGTAATTATTATAAGTATGTACTATTGAATTATGGTTTAAGTTTAGGGTTGGGACACATAAATTAATTAATAAATTTTTCACAAATGTATAGTAATTAATCTAAAGTAGGTTAAATTTGGGGGGAAAATTTTAGGGTTTACACATATGTGAAATAATACAATTGCATTCTATATATTCTTCAAAGATAATGGAAAAAATTAGGTTGGAGAGATCACACAAAGGTAAAAGACATATCTTCTCTTTTGGTTTTGTACTTATTTGATTGTTATTAAAGTATTTTCTTCCAGTCAATAAATATTTATAGTTTAAACCTTTAAATTTTGGTTTCTAAATTTTTTCCTATGTTCTTTTAAGTTTGTTTATTTTGCATTATATAATTTGTATAGTTTGTAAAGTTGTTTGAGTTTAGGGCATTTAAAACGTACATTTGGACTTTTTTTTGTTATGGTTTGTATAGTTAAGGTTGTAATAAAGCTTATGGCAAAATATCATTTGGATTTTGAGGGTTATGTTTTATGATTTAATGTATAGGAATTTGGTTCATGTATTTTAGAGCTTAAGGTTTATACTCTAAACTTTGCTCATTGTACTGGTTTTTTATCTTATCACTTGTTTAGATCTATACCATAATTATGAATCTGTTTTGTTTCCATATGTTCCATAATTGTTAAAGTTTAATATTTTCTAACCCACTTTTGTATGAGTTATGATATTCTAGGGTTGCATTTTCAATTGGGACTACAAATTTTGGTGGAATGTTATTTTCTTTTATTCATAAAGGTATGCATTTGTCTTTTATTATTTCTTTTTTTTTGTTTATATTTTCATAGTTCAACCTTTTTTCATTTCCAAATTATTGGATATAGAAAGGGCATCAAGTTTCATTAAATATATAACCATAAATAAAGGTTTTATACCTCTACACAAATATTTCATATTCAATATCTCTTTGTAGTTTGATTTTTTCATACCCATATGTGATTAATGCATTGACTCCCCACAACTAGTGTGGGTTTTATGGCTCAAAGCAGGTATTGCATTTTGCACCTCTCAAACAATGTGCATTAATTATCATTATGTGGGTATTGTTACATGGGGTTTTTAGACATTGTGGGCTTAAGGTACAATTCGGGTATTGCATAAGTGAACATTTTCAATGATGGAAGGGTTTAATAACTCAATGTGGGTATTGCCAAAATTTGTTTTAGTATATGGGTTCATAATGTCATGTATGTATTGCATTTTGGGTTTTTGTTCAATGATGAATGTTTACAGAATTATAAATTATCTTGGTGTAGGAATTTGTCCTACTTCCTTCAATCATGGAAAGGGTTCCAAAATCCCATTCCATTCATGTCCAAAACCCCACCAAGTCCCCTTTTTCAAACAAGGATTTGGTGTGGAGGTCTGGGTTACGCCATGGAGGGCAAAATAAAGTGACCATTCAATTTGCTTATGTTCCATATGCTCGCATTTCAGAATTCTTAGAAGGTGAACGAAGGGATATGAGCACCCCTGTGGAATGGAATGTTTACAAAAACTTTCCAACCCAAACAAATGTCAAGCAACCAACTATCAAAAACCACATCAGGCATACGTGGTAAACATTTATAGCATTAACCTTTTTTATTTCCTTAATTTATATACCAAGATGTTATCATTTACATTTTGAAAGTTTTTCGGTTTAGGTATCAGTGTGGATATGGACCAGAGGACTATTGGGAAAATTCAACCCACACTCGATTTATTAAGCGAGGATGTTTAGTGTCATTCTCAATCAAACGTCTATCCACATGACCTGATGTGGTTGAGATCACAATTTATCATAAAGCCCATACACGAATTGATGGGTCATTCGCACATGGTGAGCATGACCCGAAATCCATTTTTCATATGTCTCGTTATGCTCCACGCATGTCACAAGCATTGAAAGACCACATATGGGCCTAACTAAACTTAGGTTACACGACTAAACAAATATATGACAAGCATAAAATAATTTGGTGGGAACATGTGAATGCGAGTCAAAACATCACACGAGATGATTTCATTCGACTTCAAGACATTGCATATTTTGATCGGAAACATAAAAAAAGGAGTTGGCATTTACACACCAACCTTGTAATTTCAATTCGGTCTTGGGCTCTCCAACATCCAGAAGATGTGTTCTTTCTCCAAGATGTTGGTGAAATCAACGAGACTCAAGTTCCATTCACCATAGGTATTCAAACACCAACTCAATGTGAGTCCATGCTATCATATGGTCACAATGGTGTCATTTCTATGGATGCCACATTTGGCACAAATGGCATGAAATTCCATCTATTCACCTTGATAGGGTTTGATGATCATTGCACGGGTGTCCCTTTAGCTTGGATCATTACAAGTAGGCAAACAGTTTAGGATTTGATCAAATGGTTGAAACCATTAAAAGATAAGATGTTATCACACATGCCACATTGGAAACCATCATGTTTTCTCATTGATGATGCACCTCGAGAATTGAAGGCATTACGGTTAGTTATATACTTAGGACCCACTTTGTATTTATTTCCTTATATGTTTTTTGATATATTTCATAAAAATTTTTATTACTTCAAATGCATTTTATGTTGTATTAACCCCATCCACTCATGGAGATTTTATTGCATGTGTCCTTATTAAGGTTGTATGGGGTATGGACAAGGTTCCCATCTACCTTTGTTGTTGGCATGTTCTAAAAGCATGGCACTTACATGGTACTAAAAAAATCAAAGATGTGGAACTGCGGGGTGGAATCCTCCAAGACCTTCATGATGTGATGTACATGTCCATCAATCATGGAAAAACAATTGATGACTTCAAAGAGCGTGGGAAGGTTGTTGTGAGAGAAAGCTTTCATAAACATAGGTTTGGTGATGCGTGGACAAATTATTTCTGGACTTATTACCATCAGTTTGGTAAGTGATAATATTTATCATGGTTTAGTATTCAGAATTGTTTTGTAATAATTTTATTCATCCTTGTGTATTATGTTTATGTTTGCAGAATTATGGATGGTGGGTGTTTGAAGAGTGCCCCATTCCAACCAAGACACCCAAGCGAACATTGAATCATATCATGGTGCATTGAAACATTGGCTTGCTCTTGACACAAAAGGCCTTCAAGGGCGTAGGATTGACTGGTTAGTGTGGCGATTAACAACAATCATTGCACGCCATGACATGCACACATTGGAAATGAAAAAAAAAGGTTTCATAAAAAACAAGGTTATGGAGGCCATTATTACACAAAGTGTGGAAAAGGCAACCCTTATTCCACTCACCCATGTGTACCAACCAACCCTTGAAAGTGATGGAGCTTAGGGCGTACGGAGCCAATGCCTTCCCAATGTTATTTACGCGGTGAAATTCCCATTCATCGAAATATTTTGTTGCACATATGAACGGGCATTATGAGTGAACATATGTAAACACCAAATTGCAGTCATTCTCACATGCACAGACATTTCTCAAAAGGATATCATTCATTATTGTGGAACATGGTATGGATCACATCGTGAAAGGTTCGGTCACATGTTTACAAACCCAGGACATATTCCAGATGATATGGAGTCCAATGATGATGACGAAGATGAACATCTTGAAGGTCATGATGGGATCATGGAATTTGATCGGCTCATGAACATGGAGCAAAATGACCTCCCTATGGGTGCCATTGTAAGGTCTAATGACACAAAAATTCATTAACCCCAATGGAAAGGGCGCTTGCACAATTGGTCACTATAATGCAAGAGATCGCAAATGAATGTAAAGAAGGCGATGTGACACTTTGTGAACATGCCACCTCACACATGAGAGTATTGACATGTAATATTCGTAACATATGCCTCACAAAGGCAAATGCAATTTCACACCCAGGATTGGTGTTACACCGTGTAGAAGATGGATTGGGAAATAGTGTCAAACGGTTCAAAGATTGGCATGAAACAATGCTCAATCACACAAATGTACGTACTAAACAATGTCATGAATAAATGTCTCAATTATTAATCAAGATTGTTGCCATTGGCATTAAAATTTTTGTTTTACAATCAATTTTATATGGAGGAAACCATAGCCCAAATTCTTTGAACATCATGTATTCAACACACACATGAAATCTAATATGGCACAAAGGTTATTATTGTTTCCAAGTAATAAACACAAAAAGTGTGAAATGCAAATACACAATGATAGTGATAATATTAATGTTGAATGCACATATTATAACTAGCCCCAAAAATCCTAGTTCATAGAAATAAGTACAAGTGCAAATATTACAATTAAGCCCCAAAATTCCAATTGGTAAAGGTAAGTACGGGTTTAGGTATTGCAATGAAGTCCCAAAATTCCAGTTGGTAGAGGCAAGTGTGGGTGTAGGTATTACAATGAAACCCCAAAATTCCAATTGGTAAAGGTAAGTACGAGTGTAGGTATTGCAATGAAACCCCAAAATTCCAGTTGGTAGAGGTAAGTATAAGTTCGGGTATTGCAAGTTTAAATGATGAATCAACCTTAAATGCAATAACCACGTTTTTAAAAAACCCATTTAAATGGTTTGGATACCCTTAAATGAAGACCTAGCCCTAAACACAATACCCACATGCAAAGTCACTTTGAAATAACCGAACCCTATATGCAATACCTGCATTCAAGGTCACTCCGAAATTACGCATGTGGGGTTTAAGCCTATTTAAATGAAGATCCTACCCTAAATGCAATACCCGTTTTGGGTCACAAAATAATTAGTTCATTTCAAAATAGTATGCTAACAAAGATGTTGTCATTTTCACTCAAAGAACTTTGTTTTTTTTTTAGAATAATTAAACCGTGGGAATTTTGTGATCTCGCTCTCTGGTTGTGTGGCCGAATTGGAGTGGGTGGTGTCAAAAGGAGCGCCTTAGCGAGAGCTTTCCAACGCACCAAAGAATGTTGGATTTTGTTGAGCGGATCAAAAGTTATGATCATTTCAAGTTGCTAGTTTAGGGTTTGACAGTTTTTAGTGACGGTTTACTAGCGATGTTAATTTCTTAGATAAGTGGAAATTTCCTTGAAGAAAGTTGCTGAAAATTGATAAAAGTGTAGCTAGAGAACCGATCTACAATCTGGCAAAGACAAATTGTGCTTTCATTGAGCGGATTATGCATTATGTTTGTTTTTGTGGTGATGGTTTTTTCTGGTTTGTGCACACATAATGTGGAAGTGTTGTCGGATTTTTAGCTAAATAACTAGGGAAAATCAGGTGCTGCAATTTTGTGAAGTTGTTGTTGGAGGGCTGAATTGCATCTAAGAATTGTTTGGGATTTTTTTTGGTAGAGCTAATTGGGAATATTGACCTTCGAAAGATCTCAAGTTTGTGTACATTTGTGCCCAGGTTTTTTTCAGCAGTCTTTCGTAGGTCATATCTCGGCACACAAACCTTCTTTTTAGTTGAGTTTTGAAGGGAAGGAAGATCTAGTTGTCCTCTACATTCTGGTTGAAGTAGATTGGCATTTGGTGTAGGACCGGTGGAGATATGGTTGTTTGAATGTTCGCAGCCCAATTTCGCAACTTTTGGCTATGGCAAATTAGGGATTTCGCTGGAAATTGAGCTTTTGGCTAGTGGGGAGCACATTTTACAACTTGTGGTGGTGGGCCGGTTGGACGAGTTGAGCCGCTACTCAGCTAGGTGGTTGAATTGATTACTCGTTTCTAGTAGCAAATCGGGCACAAGGTTGACGGTACTTAGTGGTGATTCAATTTAGGTACTGGGTTTGGTGATTGGGTCATCACGAAGTAGTTTGGTGGTCTTATGGGGGACCATGGTGGAGATGGTGGAGTTACACGTAGTGGGTTGAGGTATCGACTACCTTCACCCACATCATCGATTGTTGAGGAGGATGAGGTTATCGTGAATAACAAGTCTTCCATATTACCGTCTAGTATTGCGACCCCATTGATTTGGGATATGGACGGGGGTTTTGGGGCCATGAAGGGCCCTCGAAGTTACTTAGGTGAAATGGGCACCATCGAGTTAGACTTCATTCAAGAATTTGATTCGTGGTGTGATATGTAGATGTTACGTAATGCCAGATTGTTCTCACCCTTCTTCACATGGAAGGGATTGTTTCAACACTTGGAGGGTCTTCCGATGGATGATTATCATGAGTTTTAGAAAGATCATGCTACTGAAATTGAGAAGTGGAGGCAGCATTGCTCTCCATCCTATGTATCTATTACTCATGGTGGTGTTACTAGTGGTGGTACTACTACACTGTCTACTCCTAGTACAGGCACACAGGTTATTCCCCCACCTCCGTTTAACCCTATCACGGAGTTCTTTTTGAGGCTAAAGAAAAACTACCAGGGGATGAAGACGAAGAAGTTGAGGAGTCTTCAGGAATTTGAGCGGAAGACTAGTCAGAGTCTTCGCGAGGCATACACTCGTATGCGACGGTTGATTGCAATTACCCAGGGGCTGACGGAGGCTCAGGCAATCCAATTTTGGTATGGGATTTTGGACAAGGAGTTGCAACGGAGAGCACGCGATGTGACTTTCATGAGTGACTATTCTCCCACATTGGCCCATGTGTTTGCTTTGTTTGAGAAAATAAAGCTTAACATGGTGGAGGAAAGGGTGGTGACATCTGGATTTAATAGGGATATAGTTACTACTTCTCGTGGACAACAGTCCGCTTCATAACTTCGTACTTGTGGAGGTGGGAGTCGTGGAGGTCAGGTACGACCTCAATCAGGTTCTGGAGGGACAGGTGCACAAAGATCGTTACCTTCATTCGCTAGTCAACAGCAGGGACAATCTTGTTGGACATGTGGTGGTGCTCATATTCGGAGGGATTGTCCACAGGAGAGTGGTGGACGGATTTTGGCTAATGGATTTCAGTCGGCACAAGTTCAATGTGATAACTGTGGTCGGGTCAGCCACCCTCGTGAGCGTTATTTTGACCTTTACCCAGAATTGAAATCAGGTTGTGGTGGAGGTCGTGGTGGAGTAGCTCAAAGAGGTCACGGTGGTAGAGGTGGTAGAGGTGGTGGGGGTGGTAGAAGTACACCAATGGCTAGGGCACCTCTCGTGATCACTCCTCCCCCTACGACAAAGGCAGCTATGGCTGCTAGGATTGAGCAGTTGGAGCAAAGGTTTGCTACCATGGCAAGTTTCTAGCATCGATCACATTCAAGAGGCAAGGCTCCCACATCTTATGGGGGAGATGATCTCTTTTATATGGCTAGTGTAGCACAAATTGAGGCGTCTGTTGCAATGATGAGAGGCGTCACTCGAACCTCACTCAAGCCTCGGAGCCACGTGGGGCAACTGTGGAGTTGGATCCACAGAGGGGTGAAGCTGGTAGACAGGCCAGGCTTCCCCAATCATTCTTGTTGTCTGAAGTGGTTAGGACTCCTTCCATGGTTCCTACACCGCCTATTGAGCTAACAGTGGGGCCAACAGCATCGACATCACGTGTAGTGGACACGGATGTATCATCGAATGTAGTGTCGCGGATGGTGACTTCAGTGTTGGGATCCCCAACATTTTCGGCTAATGATTTGATGGCGTCAGGAATTGACTTAACTCGTGGTAACTAGCAGCCACATTGTGTGAATGTGGGAGTGTTGTTACTACAAGTGCCGAGGTGTGTGAGGGTGTTGATGTGGGGCAACTTGTGGCGGGGGATGTTGTTGTGAAGCAACCCATGGTATCAAGTGTGGATAGTCCTTGGCAAATGGCGGCAGCTAAAATGGATGCATTACCAACTCGACCAGCCATTGATCGTGAGAGGCTTACACATGGTGTATGTATGTTAAATAATCGAAGTGGTATTTTTTGGTTGGTGAGTCCTACGGGCCAGGTGTATAGACCAGATCGGGTTTTGTTGGATTCTAGTGCCCAACCCTTGATGTTGGGGAAGGCAACATGTATTGGTTTGGGTATTCGAAGGTCAAAGCTTGAACCATGCCCATTCCAAATTCAGACATCACTTGGTGGAGCTAGTGATAGGTCTAACTTCATGGCACATGAAAGATTGTCGGTGCAAATGAAATCGAATCATGTGACTAATAGCTCTAGGTTGGGAGTGACTGCTGTTGTTACAATAGCTGAGTCGTATGATGTACTAGTTGGAGGTGTCGTGTTGTATCTGATGGGTTTTCAGATGGATTATTAGATAGAGACAGCAACTTATCGACCTGGTTGGCAATCTAAGGATGGACGGATGAGCCAGATGCCTACGAGATTTATTTCTGGGGTTCAACCAGGAGGGTTTCCCTCAAAGGTGTTGGCATTAGTTGTTGGTTTTAATGGAGTGGTCACTTGGCCAGGTGACTTGTTGGAGGGCAACATTTCAGCCATTAACACTTTGGTTTACGAACATATAAAGGAGGTTTCTAGCTTTGTTGCAATAGTGTCCTTTTCCATGGATGTTCCACTTTGGCGTTCGAGTGGGGTGTTACGACAGGATGCCGATTGTTTGGTATCACAGGCTTGGCGTGAGGTTTTTGTGCCTGTGGAAGAAGAGGAGGTTCCACAATGGACTCCTATTTCTCGTCCTGTTGGGTTGTCTCCATTGGATACTACACCCATTGCGTGGGAATATCCTTCCGAGGGTATTTGCGTGTTGGATCTATTTGGTGGGATCAACACTAGTTTGGCAACAGTGCTTTAAGCGGGTATTATAATTCGGAAATACCTTTACGTGGAGAGAGATGAGGCCATCAAGAGGGTTTCATCGCGCCATCTTGCATTATTGATGCAGCGATACCCTAAGTTGTTGCCGAGGTTGACTATTTGAGGATGTCAATGGGCTTTGCCATCAGACATTGCATTATTGGGGGCGCAAGACCTTGCAAGAGTTGGTCCTATTAATTTGGTGATTGCTGGATGGCCATGCCAGGGTCATACTCGGGCTAATCGTGGTGAGGGATTACGTGACCTTCGATCTTGTATGTTTTGGGAGATGTTGCGGGTGATACGCCATCTTCAGACACATCATGCACGTGTTCCCGCATACATTCTGGAGAATGTACCTTTGTTGGGTGATACTAGGTCTCATGTGATGGCGAGTGTACACCAAATCCAGTCTTAGATTAGACTAGTGGTTTTATTGGATGCAATGAGGGTTGGCTCGCGTGCTCATCGTCCTCGATTATGGTGGATGAACTTTTTGCCAAAGGAGGTGTTGAAACGGGCATATGAGACAGTACCACGATCTTCTCACCTCATAGTGGATACTATCTTAAATATTAGGTGACGTTCTCAGGTGGTGAAAGTTGTTGATAGGTCACCCATGGCAATGGTGAACCGAGTGGGACAACCTAGGATGGTGTTACCCACATTTGTTAGTTTTCCAACATCACATGCCTATAGAGAGGGTGGTCCCGGGCTTGTATGGGAAACTTGTTTGCAACAATTAGTGGAGCCCAACGTCGATGAGAGAGAACGTGCAATGGGGTTTCCTACAGGAATGACATTTGTCCCTTCTATTTTTGAGGCTTCACGTCGACAAGTGTTGGGTTAAACTATGGACCTGAATTCGTTTTCACCTTATTTTTTACTGTACAACCGAGATCCAAACTTGCCAACAACAATTCGTCATGAGTCTAGTGAGGTGGTGAACCTTGATGACCCGGAGATGTGGTTGAGGGTGTGTTCTCAACATGCAGAGCTCTTTCGAAGAGTTATGCCAACAGCCTTTGAAAACCTTGCCATTGCTCAACACAGGGATACATTGCGATATGCGATTATCCGGGGTGGAGGTTATCGACCATCAATTCGTAGGTTCCATGTGGGGGACTATGTCTATTTGCAACAGACTGCACCAACAACATTGGATGTAACGGCAGGCCGCACTATCTTACGAGTGCGAGAGGTGTTAGCTTTTGGAGTTCTCATGTTGGAGGGTCGTGATGGTGTTGTTTGGAAGGACCATGTGCGTAATTGTGCGCCATGTCACCTCCCAAATGTGGATGGTACAGTTGACCCAAGTTTGGCAGTGGTACGAGCCAATTTGAGGTGTATGTTATGTGGGTCTAAAGGTGGAGCAACCCATATGTTGGTGTGTGATAGATGTTCTAGGGGTTGGCACATGGCATGCATGACTCCACCTATGGATGTTGTTCCCGTTGGACGGTGGGTTTGTCCTCGTTATACTTTGGAGGGGTAGATGACTTGATCTTCACATGGTATGGATTGTAGATGGGCGACTAACGATGGGGCAACATAGCACCCGGCCTTTTGATTCGTGCACCTGCAAAGGTGTATAGCATGTAGAAGATGTATAGGGCTACCTGGAAGTTAAAGGGACTTAACCATTAGCTAGGGGGGCGAGTTGTGGTACACATGTATTTGTGTATGCTCTCGTCCATGTTATGTGTTTGTGTGTGTATGTGACTATGGTATGTCAGCGATGTATGTTGTATGACGATATGTATTCGCACGACAATGTGTATAAAGGTTGGGGTTATTGATTAGGAGTTCCATGATTCTTACTTTGTTTCATTGAATTTGGGAAGAGGTTGTATTGTTCGTGAAACAAATAATACAACGATAATTGTGATCAAGCTTATTTTGGTGTAGGAATTTTTTAGGGAAATTTTGAACTAGCAATTTATAACGTGGAGTAATTATCTTAAATAGTGATTTCAATAACTTATTAAAACAAAAGTATTATTAAGTTAATCAATCAAATGTTAAATTAATCAATCTGATTTTTAGATCCAACTTTTTATTATCCAAGTAAATAAAGTTAAATCAAATGATTAGTTAATTATTTTAAATAAATAATTGATTATTTCATTCTTGATAATTAATCATTTAAATTATCCGAAATATTGGTCTATTAGTTATTTAATTATACGACAAAATTTGGTGATAATTCATTAATTATCAAAAATATTTTACATTAAATTGGGGGGAAATTTT
>Ga0209611_10009366_pt1 | contig 14854 bp, 12 predicted proteins | sample S1TSphgellanicum_3_FD_187693 | JGI IMG/M metagenome (GOLD analysis project Ga0209611, IMG submission 187693) | Host-associated microbial communities from peat moss isolated from Minnesota, USA - S1T2_Fc - Sphagnum magellanicum MG (SPAdes) (version 2) | ecosystem: Host-associated > Plants > Peat... | reverse complement strand
CTGGCGGCTCCCAGGCGGCATTGAAACTGCGTGGCAATGTGTGCCGTGCGGCGGCGCCGGCTGCGCGGCGTTCAGCTTCGGTTTTCATGGCGTGCAGATTGAAACATTTTCGGCGCCGGCGCCAAGCGCAGGGCTATATCAGGCCGGATGGCAGAACCGCCTGTATCGCCAGCAGGCACAGAGCCGCCGCGCCGCCGGCCAAAAGATCGTCGGCCATAATGCCGGCCGCGCCGCTTTGGCGGTCGGCCCAGCCGATCGGGCCGAATTTGGTGATGTCGAACAGGCGGAACAGGGCGAAGGCCAAGGCCACGCCGATCACGCTCAGCCGGTACAAAGCCAGCAGGGCCAGCATCTGACCGGCGATTTCGTCGATCACGATCCAGCCAGGGTCGTCATGGCCGCCTTGGGCGTCATTGCGCAGGCTTTGCCCGGTGGCGGCACAGATCGCCCAGAGCCCGGCGATGGTGGCGGCAAAAACGCCGGCGATCAGCAGCGCCGGCGATTGGCGCAGCAGCAAAATGCCGATCGCCAGCCCGACCAGCGAGCCGGCAGTGCCGGGTGCCACGGGCGATGCCCCGCTGCCGAAGCCGCTGGCGACCCACCAGGACACGGGAGAGCTTTGCCTTATTGCGCCGGCACCAAGGTGCAGCCGACGCGGCCGGAGAGCACGCAATCCTCGAACGCCGCCTCGGCACGCAGGCGTTCAACCAGGAAGAGGGAGACGACGATCAGCAGAAGCGTCACCGCCAAGGCGGCAAGGCTTGCCGTCTGGCGGTTGGCTGCCTGGTCGGCTGGTTCGGAGAAGGCGCGAAAGGCTGGCGACATTTGCCCCCGGTTCATGACACTCAGCTTCACGCTCATGCGCTGGCTGGGCCACGCTAACGCGCGGGGCAAAAAATTATAGCGAAATCTTTGCCGGCGTGGCCGCTTCAGAGAAAAATTTCTCCACGCTGTCGGCGAAGGCCGCCGGCTGGTCGGCATGCAGCCAGTGGCCGGCATCGGCAATCGTCTCCAGGCGCGCGGTGGGAAACAGGCGGGAGATCGCCGGCAGAGCCTCCTGCTGCACGTAGTCGGACCGGCCGCCACGCAGGAACAGGGCTGGTCCGTGATAGCAGCTGCCCGCCGGCATGGCGGGAAAACCTTCGATATCGGCCATGCCTGCGGCGATCTCGTCCAGCCCGATCCGCCAGAAGGGCGCTTGGCCTAGGCTGAGGTTTTGCAGCAGGAAGCCTCTGACGGCCGGGTCCGTCACCTGCGGCGCCAATGCCGAATCGGCCTGGCTGCGAGACATCCCGGGGATCAGGTCCAGCGCTTGAAGCGATGCGGAGATGGCGGCGTTATGATGCCGATACGCGACCGGCGCGATATCGGCGACCACCAGACGACTGACCGCATCAGGCTGGGTGAGGGCCGCCAGCATCGCCACCTTGCCGCCCATCGAATGGCCCAGCAGCGCGACCGGCAAGGCGGTACATGCGGCCAAGGTTTCGAGCACGTCCTGCGCCATTGCCGGATATGCCATGCCCGGGGTGTGCGGGCTGGCGCCATGGTTGCGCAGATCGAGCGACAGGACGCGAAACCGGGACGACAGGCGCCGCGCGAGCAGGCCGAGATTTTGCGAGCGCCCGAATAACCCGTGCAGCAGAGCGACAGGCGGCCCTGCGCCGATGTCCGTGCCGTGGAGGATCACGCCGGTTCAGCCGCTCCGGTGGTCAGGACGATCTTGCCGATATGCGCGCTGCTTTCCATCAGACGATGGGCCTCCGCCACCTGGTCTAGCGGGAAGATGCCATGGATGACCGGCGCGCAGCCGCCCGCCTCCAGTTTCGGCCAGACTTTTTCCAGCAATTCCTGCGCGATCGCGGCTTTTTCCGCGGCCGTTCTTGGCCGCATGGTAGAGCCGGTAATGACCAGCCGCTTCATCATCACCTGCCTTATATCCAGCTCGGGGTCGCGTGTGCCGCCTTGCACGGCGATCACCACCAGCCGGCCATCCTTGGCCAATATTTTGGTATTGCGCGACAGATAGGGCCCGGCGACCATGTCCAGCACCACATCCACCCCGCGCCCTTCGGTCAGCTCCAGGCTGCGTTTGACGAAATCCTCGCTCCGGTAATCGATGGCGAAGTCGGCGCCCAGCGCCACGCAGGCGGCGCATTTCTCCGGCGAGCCGGCGGTGACCAGCACGCGGGCGCCAAACGCCTTGGCAAGCTGGATGGCGGTGGTGCCGATGCCGCTGCTGCCGCCATGGATCAGCACGGTCTCGCCGGGCGCCAGCTTGCCGATCATGAACAGATTGGCCCAGACGGTGAAAAACGTCTCCGGGATCGCTGCCGCCTTGGTTGCATCATAGCCAGCGGGCCAGGGCAGGCATTGGCCGGCGGGGGCGAGGCAGTATTCGGCATAGCCGCCGCCATTGACCAGGGCGCAGACCCGGTCGCCTGGGTGCAGGCTGGTCACGCTCGCGCCGATTCCCACCACAATGCCCGCCACTTCCAGGCCCAGGATTGGGCTGGCATCCGCTGGCGGCGGATAAAGACCGCGGCGCTGCTGCACATCCGGCCGGTTCACCCCGGCTGCCTCCACCTGGATCAGCACATCGCCAGGGCCTGGCAGGGGCAGGGATGCCTCGGCCACATGCATGGAGTCCGGGCCGCCGGGTTCCGAAACCTCGATCCGGCGCATGGTGCATGGCAATGTCATTCGTGGTCCCTGGCGTGTGAAGCCCGGCCAGTATCGCAGGGTTGCCGCTAGACTTGAACCGGCCCGGGCGGCAGTTCGGGGGGAATCGGGATTGGCCGGGGCGGCTCGCCGATCGGCATTGGTATGTCGGGGCCGGGGGGCTCCGGGTTTGGCTGCGGGCCGTTGGGTGTGATCGGTATTTGCATAGGGGATCAAACACCAGCCGCCGGGCAGGGTTGCCCGCTTTGCTGTAGTAAGGCCTCGCTCATACAAGATCGAAACACTCGCCCTATGCCGCCCGCTCCGTTGCTGACCGACGCCGCCACCCCCGCCGCAGCACTTCGGGCGCGGCGTAGCGTGGGCGATCTGGCCATGCAGGCGCCCAAACGCCTGCGGGCCATCGTGCGCGGCGACGAAATCTCGCTGGTGCTGCTGGCGGCCGTGCTGGGCGGCCTGGCCGGCCTGCTGGTGGTGGCGATGAACCAGGCGACCCAGCTGGCGCATGTGTTTCTCTATGGCTTGCCGGTGGGCGAGAGGCTGTCGGCACAGATGTCGCTGACACCCTGGCGCGCCTTGGTGGTGCCCGCCTTGGGCGGGCTTTGCATGGGCGGCTTCAGCTGGGCGCTGGCGCGCTGGCTGCCGCGCCGCACCGTCGATCCGATCGAGGCCAACGCCCTGTATGGCGGCAAGATGTCGATAAGGGACAGCATGATTGTCGTGGCCCAGACGATGCTCTCGAACGGCGTGGGCGCCTCGGTTGGGCTGGAGGCGGGGTATACCCAGATCGGCTCGGCGGTCGGCTCACGGCTGGGGCGGCTGTTCCGGGTGCGGCGCGCCGATTTGCGGCTGCTGGTGGGATGCGGGGCCGCCGGCGCGATTGCCGCGGCGTTCAATGCGCCGCTCACCGGCGCGTTCTACGCGTTCGAGCTGGTGATCGGCACCTATTCGCTGGCGACACTGGCGCCGGTGGTGGCCTCGGCGATCAGTGCGGTGATGGTGCAGCGCCTGATCATGGGCGATGAGCCGGGCTACGACATCGCTACCCCCGCCGGCATGGCGACCATCGATTTCCTGCCGGTGATTGCGCTTGGCGTGACCTGCGCGCTGGCCGGCATCGCCATCATGCGCGGCGTGACCCTGACCGAGCAGATTTTTACCAGGAGCCGGGTGCCGGTGTGGGTGCGGCCTTGTATCGGCGGCCTGGCCTTGGGCGGGCTGGCGCTGATCACGCCGAGCGTTCTGGCTGCCGGCCATGGCGCGCTGCGCGCGGCACTGACGGCCGATCTGCCGTTGAAAACGCTATTGCTGTTGCTGGTTTTGAAGGCGGTGGCCTCCGCGCTGTCGCTCGGCTCGGGGTTTCGTGGCGGGCTGTTTTTCGCCTCGTTGTTTCTCGGCGCGATGCTGGGCAAGGCGTTTGCCGCCCTGATGCTGCTGGCCTGGCCGGTGCCGGTATTCCCCGATCCGGTTTATGGGCTGATCGGGATGAGCGGCATGGCGGTGGCCATCGTTGGCGGACCGCTGACCATGTCGTTCCTGACCCTGGAGAGCACCGGCAGCCTGCCATTGACGGTGGCGGTGGTGGCGGCCTCGGTGGTGTCGTCGCTGACGGTGCGGCGGATTTTCGGCTATTCCTTCGCCACCTGGCGGTTCCATCTGCGTGGCGAATCGATCCGCAGCGCGGTGGATATCGGCTGGATGCGCAACCTGACGGTGGGCCGGATGATGCGCAAGGATGTGCGGACCATCCGGTTCGACACCACGCTGGCGGCGTTCCGGCGGGATTATCCGCTTGGCTCGGCGACCCGGATCATTGTGGTGGACGAGGCGGATCGCTACGCGGGGATCGTGTGGGTGGCCGACGCCCATGCCGCCGGCGAGGCGGTGATCCGGGTGATGGAATTGCTGCACCACACCCATTCGGTTCTGCTGCCGGCGATGACGGTGAAGGAGGCGGCACATCTGTTCGAAACCGAGGAGGCGGACGCGCTGGCGGTGGTGGACGGGCTGGAAACGCTGCAGGTGATCGGCATGCTGACCGAGCAGCACGCGCTGCGCCGGTATAGCGAGGAGCTGGAGCGGAGAAGGCGGGATTTGAGCGGGGAGTGAGGGAGCAATGCCGGTTTCGTGCCGATATAGCTTTCTCATCGATAGCCACGGCAATCTCCACATTCAGTAGTCTCTATGGTTCGCAGATTGCTGGGGCTACAAGCGCCTACGATTTTGCCGAGAGGCTTGAAGGCGTTCTAAATGGGACGCCTCAGCCTGGATGGCATCGCTACAACTCGATAGATTCGAATTGGGAAAACGGCCTAATACGTGTTATCAACTCCATACCAACGAGAGAGGGACTTTGGTTGCAGTGTCATTAGATACACAATTACCTCAATGGCACCCGGGCGCTGACAGCGCCAGCTATCAACTGTAAAGAGCCCTTGGAAAGCCTCTTGTGCCAGGAACCAATCCTAAGATTTTTTGACAAGTGAAGTGTCGACGAGCTATGCATAGACGCTCCCCTCTGTCATCATTGCGCCGCCTGCGGCTCCGCCGGCGGCGGGCAATCCGGCACGATTGTCTTTGCAATCGCTTCCAGCTCCCTTACGGTTTCCTGCATAATTTTCGGAGGCTCAACTTTTAGATGAGGGCCGGGGATGTGTTTGTACTTTTCGACAATAACGCGTAGTTTCCCACATATGGACTGAACCTGCTGAATGAGCGTAGGCGACATGACGGGCAGGGTGGGTCATCCGGCAAACCCTCCGTGGTCGGCGATGGCTGCAACATCGCGGGCACCATGCAGGACGCGGATAATGACGATTGCATCGGCAAGCGGGCGATAATAGATGGCGTAGGGGCTATGGAAGGTGACGCGCAGGCCTGGCGCAAGCTGCTCACGGGCAGGCGCCGACAGCGGAAAATGCCTGACAGGCTCAAAGGCGGCTTCAACCGCATGGATAAAACGGGTGGCAATTTCCTCGGAGGCCTTGCCCGCTATATCCACCCAGATTTCGGCAAGGTCGACTTCGGCTGTATCGGTGAGGCGGAGTGCTAGCGGTCGGCTAATAGCTTCCTCCCCCGTTCGATGATGCTGCCTGCGTCAAACTCGTGGACCCGCCCTTCCGCAAGGTCGGTGAGACCTTTGTCGATGTCGGTCTTGAGGAACTCCATTTCCTTGAGTTGCAGCGCGCGCTTCATCTTCCAGTCGCGCAGCGCCTCGCGCACGACCTCACTGCTCGACGCGTAATCTCCGCCCTCGACCGCGCCCTTCACTAACGCCGCCATGTCATGGGGCAGGGTGATGGTGAGCCTTTCGATTTCCGCCATGCTTTATCCTCCTCCACATAATCTGCATACTTTATCATACTTATGATGCTTTCTCAAGCTTACTCACCAGTCGGTAATATAGGCGACACTTGGTGCGCTGAAAAATGAGGGACACATGATATCAACTTCTGCATCTGCTTATTCGTACCTGGCTTTTTTGATCATAGCAACGACCGTTGCTCTGCCAAGTAAAGACACTTCGGCCTCCGAAAATGAAACCATGAGGCGGTTGCCGCATATTACTGGCCTGAGTTACAGTATGGCAAGGCGAAGACTTATATCACATGGCAGTACACCGGTCGTCGTTGCGCCAACACAACGTAGAAATTGCGTCGGCGCTGAAGACGTCTGCAAGGCCTATCCTGAAGCTGAGTACTGCCAGGGAACAGGCGATAGAGGGTGTTCATTCCGTTGGAGGGATGCCGGCGGGAATTTGTTTATGGTTACGACGACTGGGGAGATATTTAAGTTGATAACGGTTGATGGAGTGAGAAAACTGATGCCGGTTGATGACTGCTATAACAAGACTTGCTGAGTTAAAGGTGTTTCAGACGTCGTCTGGCATTTCACGCATGATTGCTTACACCGTCCCCTTTTTGGCTGTATTACTAACCCAACGGTCAAATAAGTATCACACCGAAAGTCTGTTTCAATCAAATCCCATTCCTGGCAACGAGGCATAAGTGCCCGTTTTGAAAGTACGTTACGTATTTTGTCCGTCCCGTTAGTAATTGGAACACACGACAGGAGTGCGTTGGCCATGGAGTGCTGTGAGGTAACGCAAACGGCTAGTGGCTATAACGGTTGCTTGTTTGTATACTTCACTATACCATTAGTCGCAGCCAACTGAGGCCATGGCAACCTCCAAATAAACACTGACCCGTTCCTCCGGCAGCCAAATGTGGTTCCAGCCAAGCGCGTCGTGTCGAACCTCCCGGTGCGGGCCGATGATTTCTGTTGGGCGCATGACCAGGTCCACATACCGGACGTGTCCCAACAGCGAGGTTAGCCCAGTCTCGTCGGCGCCGGCCAGCACTTCGACAAAGACGATCGGGCGGTCGCGCAGCCCATATATCGCAGTTCTATCCGACGCTGGCGGCCAAGCGAGAGCGATTTGGGTCCCTTGATTGAAGAACTCGCGGCAGACTTGGGCGAGTGGCGGCAAGTGTAGGGTCGATGGAGGGTAGCGTTCTCACGTTCAGCGCCAGGCGCATGAGGCAGCATGTGATCGCGCTCCGTCTCTTGCGCACCCCAAATCTGCCTATCCTGTTCTGAACGTGATCGAGTTTCAATCGCTTTCGGCGGAGCGTCCATTCACCGTCTGCGCAAAGGGTGCAATGCCAAAGCGCGCTGCACCCTACAGCATTATCGGCCCGATTGGAATCGCCGGGCGGGAGGTGGGTGCCGACGGGCTGATGAAATGCGCGTCAAAACAAAGAGCTAGAGCGGCCAGACGGATACTGGGCCGCGTCGGGTCAGGCTGACGCCGCTCCGGGCTCGCTGGCAGCGGTCAAGAGTTTCGGCGGCTGTCTTGCGGGACCACGCACCGAAAGGACACCGGAAACCCAAAAACGCATGAAACTTTCATAATGACGATTGCAATTCAAACGAACGTTGCTAGATTTGCGCCGCTGCGGCGGAAGCAACCGGGTAGGGCGTCTTTTCGGTAGGGCAGTGCGCAGTCAGAGACGGGGTGAATTTCTGTAGCAACGTAATCTAACCAAGATCACTGGCATTTTGTCGTCCAATTCCGTCTGCGACGCCACTTTTGAAGGTGGCCGCTCAGCTATTTCCACATCGACCCGGCACCGCACGCATTCCTGTCGGCTGACGACTGGTCATGCCCTGCGGGCGTGAGTTGTTTCTCTTACCAAAATAAGGAAAGTTGACCACGATGAAGTTATCCATAGGCCTTGGGATCGCGGCCGCCTCGCTGCTCGCAAGCTCGGCATTCGCCGCGCCGTCCGAGACGTTTTCTGACGGACCCGGCGGCAGAATTATCACGCCGGCATCGAGCCAAAAACTGCCTGGCAAGTTTGCCCATACGAACATCCACATTCTCGTGCCGCCCGGCGAGGTTTCGCCAGGTGCCAAGCAGCCATCGGGAAAATACGAAAACCCGCAATCTCTCGCGTGCCTATACAAGCTTGTAAAGCAGACCACGGGCTGCAACCCCAGCACACTCACTGCCGTCACCACGGGCGGGAGCAAGGTGGTCGTCATCGTCGATGCGTATGATTATCCGACCGCTCAAAATGATCTGACGGCGTTTGCAAAGCAGTATGGCCTGCCGTTGATTACCAGCAAGAACTTCGAGGTCGTCTACGCCTCGGGCAAGAAGCCCCCGAAGGATAGCAGCGGGGGCTGGGAACTGGAAGAGTCCCTTGATATCGAAATGGCTCACGCCTTGGCGCCGAAGGCAAAGGTCGTGCTCGTTGAGGCCAACTCCAACAGCTTCGATGACCTGTTTGCGGCGGAGACGGTCGCTGCCGGCATTGCTGCGAAGGCCGGTGGTGGCGAAGTCTCGAACAGCTGGGGTGGTGGCGAGTTCAGCGGCGAGGAATCATACGAAAGCACATTCACCGGAACGAATGTCGTGTTCTTCGCATCGGCCGGCGATTCGCCGGGTGTCGAGGTACCATCGACGCTCAGCAACGTGGTTGGCGTCGGCGGAACGTCGGTCAATCGCGACTCAAAGGGAAACTATGTCGATCAGACGGTATGGAGCGAGACTGGCGGCGGTTTGAGCGAATATGTCGCTATCCCCTCCTATCAATCGGTCATCTCGAAGATTGTCGGAACGGGACGCGGCGTGCCGGACACGTCGTTGGTTGCCGATCCCAATACAGGTGTCTGGATCTACGATACAACGCCCTATAATGGCCAAGTCCTGAATTGGCTTGTCATTGGCGGCACGAGTGTAGCCAGCCCTGCCACGGCTGCGATCGTCAACAACGCGAAGAGCTTCGCCGCGGACTCCGTTGCAGAGCTGACAACGATTTATGCGAATCTCGGCAACAAGAAGGATTTTACCGATATCACATCGGGAACCTGCAATAACGGTTCAAAGAAACTCAAGGGCTGGGATTACTGCACCGGCGTGGGTACCTCGTTTGGCAAGGAAGGCAAGTAACATCCTTACGCCATAGGCGAGACGGTCCAGCAATGGCCTCAACCGGCGACGCCGGTTGAGGCCATTGTCGCTATCCGGCGGCAGCGGGGCGGAGCAAGACGCGTATGGCCCGCACGATCCGCGAAATCCGCGGATAAATCCTTAGGGCCCGTTCGACATTAACCGTATCGGGTCACGGGGTCGAACGGGCCCTAAGCCTTTGTTTGAAGCGGCATCTTTGTCGGCGTGCCGACGCATTTATTTGCCGACGATGCCTTGTTCGGTTCGCGCCAGGCAGGGCGTTTTCGGACGGCGCCTTGCGCATCCCTGCCGGGGCGGCCGCTGACCCTCCATGCCGGCCAAACTCCGGCCTTGCTTGACACACACCCCCCGCAGCGGCTTCATCCGGGCGCCCTGACCGGACGATCTGCTCATGTCAACCGCCCAAAAGCCCGCCAATGCCGACAAAGCTGCCAAACCGGAAGCCAGCGGCGTGATCGAGACCATCAAAACGCTGCTTTATGCCGGGCTGATCGCACTGGGCATACGCACGGTGGCGTTCGAGCCGTTCAATATTCCGTCCGGCTCGATGATCCCGACGCTGCAGATCGGCGATTTCGTCTTCGTCAGCAAATACAGCTACGGCTACAGCCATTTCTCCATGCCGTTCGCCCCGCCGCTGTTCTCCGGGCGGATTTTCGGCTCCTATCCGCATCGGGGTGACGTGGTGGTGTTCCGCAACACGCGCGATACCAGCCAGGACTGGATCAAGCGGGTGATTGGCCTGCCAGGCGACCATATCCAGGTCAAGCAGGGCCAGCTCTATATCAACGGCACCGAGGTGCCGCGCACCGCCGAAGGCGATTACGAGACCTCGGACGGCAATGGCACCCATATGCTGGCGCAGGAATATCTGGAGGCTCTGCCGAACGGGCCGAAGCATAACATCCTGAAATACAGCGATGACGAGCGCAATGTGAGTGGCGAGCTGGATGTGAACAACACCGACGAATATGTGGTGCCGGATGGCCATCTGTTCATGATGGGCGACAACCGGGACAATTCCGAGGATAGCCGGTTCATGAACGCACTGGGCTTCGTGCCGCTGGAGAATGTGATCGGCCGGGCCCAGTTCATCTTCTTCAGCTTCGATGCCGAGCATCCCTGGTGGGAATTCTGGATGTGGCCAATGGAGGTGCGCTGGAGCCGCCTGCTGAAAGGCGTCGATTGATCAGGGCGGCTGATCCGGTTTCGGCAGACCAGCGCCTGGAGACGGCATCATCCCTGTTCGGCCATCGCTTTTCCCGGCCCGATTTGCTGCGTGAGGCGCTCACCCATCGCTCCGCCGCGCGGGGCCAGGCCAATGCCGGCAAGCGCGGCAAGGGTGTAAAGGCGAGCGGCGCCGGATCGAATGAGCGGCTGGAGTTCATCGGTGACCGCGTGCTCGGCCTGGTCATGGCCGAATGGGTGGCAGAGCGCTTTCCGGATGAGCAGGAAGGCCAATTGGGCCCGCGCCATGCGCATCTGGTCTCGCGTGAGGCGGTGTCTGCGGTGGCCGAGCGGATCGGGCTGGCCGGCGTGCTGTCGCTGGGCGCCAATGAAAAGCTGGCCGGCATCGGCAGGCTGGCCACGGTGCTGGCCGATGCGCTGGAAGCCGGGCTCGGTGCGCTCTATCTCGATGGCGGGCTGGAGGTGGCCAAGACTTTCATCCGCACCGCCTGGGCGCCGTTGATGGAGGCGCAGATTCTGCCGCCGAAAGACGCGAAAACCGCGCTGCAGGAGGTTTTGCTGGCGCGCGGCGAGACCTTGCCGGCTTACGTTGTGGCGTCGAGCCACGGGCCGTCTCACGCACCGCATTTCATCATCACGGTGAGCGCGCGGGGGAAAACCGGCACCGGCGAAGGTAGCACCAAGCGCATGGCCGAACGTGAAGCCGCCGCCGACCTGTTGGGGAAAATCGCATGACTGACGGCGAAAATACTGCAGGCGAGAGCCGTTGCGGGTTCGTGGCGATTGTCGGCGCGCCGAATGCCGGTAAATCCACCCTGCTCAACCGGATGGCGGGGGCAAAACTCTCGATCGTCAGCCCGAAGGCGCAAACCACGCGGTTTCGTGTGCTGGGCATTCTGCTGCGCGGCCCGGCGCAGATCCTGCTGGTCGACACGCCGGGCATTTTCGCCCCGCGCCGAAAACTGGATCGCGCCATGGTCAATGCCGCCTGGACCGGCTCGGACGACGCCGATCTGACGCTGTTCCTGGTCGATTCCCGCGCCGGGGTTACCGAACAGGTGGGGGTGATTGCCGACCGGCTGCGCGGCTCCGGCCGCCGGGTCTGGCTGGTGCTGAACAAGGTGGATCTGGTGCCGCGGCTGCGCCTGTTGCCGCTGACGGCGGAGATTTCCGAGCGGGCGCCGTTCGAACAGGTGTTCATGGTGAGTGCCGCCAATGGCGACGGGGTGACCGATCTGCTGGATGCGGCGGCTACCGCCTTGCCAGTGGGCCCGCATCTTTATCCCGATGACGAGATCACCGATCTGCCGGACCGGCTGCTGGCGGCGGAAATCGTGCGTGAGCAGATTTTTCTGCAAACCCACGAGGAAGTGCCCTACGGCACCACAGTGGAGACGGAAAGTTTTGCCGAGCGGCCGGATGGCTCGGTGCGAATCGATGCCACCATCTATGTCTCCCGGGCGGGCCAGAAGGCCATATTGATCGGGGAAGGGGGATCACGCGTGCGGGATATCGGCGCCAAGGCCCGCTCGCATCTGGCCCAGTTGCTGGAACGGCCGGTGCATCTGTTCATTAACGTAAAAGAACGATCGGGCTGGGATGAGGAGGGTGCGCGGCTCCGGGCCATCGGCCTGGACGATCCGGACTAGACCTGATGTCTGTCTTCGGAGCGGATGACCCGCCTTGCGACGCCGCTCCAGCCATTTTTTGGCGCATGCCGAACCAGGTTGCCGGCGAACGTACTCTTGCCCTCGACACAGCGAAATGTTTCCGCTAGCACAACATTAAATACTTTCCAAGCGACCCAATTCGCGCTAAAGTAGCGGCGTAGCAGCTTCTGTTCAACCAAAAAGGTGATAACGGACCATGCTTCATCGGCTTTGGCTCCGCTCTGCCCAACGTCATCTCCAGCGCCGCCTCGCCTTTGTCGTCATCCTGGCCGGACTGGCGCTGGTCGGCGCCGATGGGCTCAGTGCCTGGGCAGCGCGCCACAAGGCGGTCATGAGCGCCTGGGGCGAAGGCGCCGATCTGGCGCGTTCATTGGCCAATCAGACTGATGGCGTGCTGCAGACCATGGATGCGGTGCTCGATGGGGTGCGCGAACGGGTGGAAACCGAGGGCACGAGCCCAACCGCGCTCGCGCGCTTGCAGAGGGTGATGGCAAAGCGGGCAGAGGCGCTGCCGGTGATCGATGAGCTGCTGGTGGAAGATGCCGAGGGGCGGCCATTGGCAAGCTCGCGGCAGCGCCCTGCCATGGCCCTGGGCGCGCAGGATCGGGCCTTTTTCCAACATCACCGGGATGACCCGGACCGTTCCCTGTTCATCGGCTGGCCGGCGCAGGAGCCTGGCGGGCCTTGGGTGCTGACGGTCTCCAAGCGCCTGGATACCGAAACCGGAGGGTTCGCGGGCGTGGCGGTGGCCCGGCTGTCGATCGTGGCCCTTGAGAAGACCTTCGCCGGGTATGATGTCGGCCGAACCGGCGTCATCGTTCTGATGCGCAGCGATGGCACGCTGCTGGCCCGCATGCCGTCGATTGCCGGCGTGATCGGGCGGCATATCACGATCACGCGGCCTGGCCAGAACGCCAGTTTCAAGACGATCAGCCCGATCGATGGCACGTTGCGGCTGGACAGCACCCATTGGTTTCGCAACCGGACGCTGATGGTGCTGGTCGGCCGCAGCAAGGTCGAGCTGCTGGAACCTTGGTGGACGGTGCTGGCGCTGCGCTGCGCCGGGCTGCTGATGGTGCTGTCCGTGCTCGCGTTCCTGGCCTGGCGGCTGGCCCGCAGCATCGGCGAAGCGGAAAGCTCGCGGGCGCTGCTGCAGCAGAGCAACGCGCATTTGGCGCACTCACAGGCCCTGACCGCGCGGGCCAATCGCTGGCTGGAGATGGCCGAGCAGATCGCCCAGGTCGGCCACTGGCATCTGAGCCTGTCGGCCGACCGGACCCTGGTCTGGTCCGACGGGGTATATCGTATCCATGGCGTGACAAAGGGGGTGTTCATCCCGACCCTGGAGAGCGTGATGGAAGCGCGCCACCCGGAGGACAGGGAGCGGGCGCATCAGGCATTTCTGCGGACGACCGAAACCGGCGCCTTCTACGAGCTGGTAAGCCGGATTCTGCGGCCGGATGGCAGCCTGCGCCATGTGCTGACCCGCGGCGTGCTCTACCCTGGCCCGGACGGGCAATCGCCGGCCTTGTTTGGCGTGGTGGTGGACGTAACCGACCAGAAGCGGATCGAAACCACTCTTGTGCAGGCCAATGCCAGGGCAGAGGCGGCCAATGTGGCACTGGAAGCCGCCAACGAGGCGCTGGAAGCCTTGGCGCTGCAGGATGCGCTGACCGGGCTTGCCAATCGCCGCCGGTTCGACACCGCGCTGGACCACGAATTCCGCCGTGCCCAGCGCACCCAGAGCGGCCTGGCGCTGATCCTGATCGACGTGGATCAGTTCAAGCAATTCAATGACATGTATGGCCATCAGGCGGGCGATAGCTGCCTGCGCAGCATTGCCGCGATCATCCCCGGCCAGCTCAACCGGCCAGGTGACATCGCCGCCCGCTATGGCGGGGAGGAGCTGGCCTTGCTGCTGCCCGACATCACTTTGGCCGGGGCCTGCGCCATGGCGGAACGCCTGGCACAGGCGGTACGCAGCCTCGGCATCGTCCATGCCGGCAGCCAGCATGGGATTGTCACCATCAGCGCCGGGGTGGAGGCCTTTGTGCCGGTGACCGACCAGGATATGCCAGCAGATTTGGTGGAACATGCGGACCGCGCCCTGTATGCCAGCAAACGCGCCGGCCGCGATCGGGTGTTCAGTTTTACCGAAACGTTGGAGACTGCCCCCAGACGGGTTAACCAGAGCGAGCAGGTGTTCTGACCAAAGCCTGATCGAGGGGCTTACATGCAGTTTCCGGCCGAATCGGTATGGCAGGGTGCCGGTATCGCAACCATGGCACAGGGGGCGGCGTATGGGGCGATCCCGGACGGCGTGCTCGCCACCAGCGGCGGGCGGATCGTCTGGGTCGGCGCCAAGGGCGCGCTGCCACCCGGGCTGATCGGGCCGCGCACCACCCTCCATGATGCGGCAGGGTGCTGGATCACCCCGGCGCTGATCGACTGCCACACCCATGTGGTGTTCGGCAGCAACCGGTCAGCGGAATTCGAGGCCAGGCTCGCCGGTGAGAGCTATGAGCAGGCGGCCCGCCGTGGCGGTGGCATTCTCTCTACCGTCGCCGCAACCCGGGCCGCCTCGGAAGCGGCGCTGATCGCCCAGGCCTCACCGCGTGTGGCGCGATTGGTGGCTGACGGTGTGAGGACGCTGGAAATCAAGTCCGGCTATGGGCTGACTTTGGACTCCGAACTCAAGATGCTGCGTGTGGCGCGCGCGCTGGGGGCGATCCATGGGGTGCGGGTGCGCACCAGCTTTTTGGGGGCGCATGCGGTGCCGCCGGAATTCGCCGGGCGGGCGGATGCCTATGTGGACCATATGGTGGCCGAGATGCTGCCG
>Ga0209611_10009365_pt1 | contig 14855 bp, 11 predicted proteins | sample S1TSphgellanicum_3_FD_187693 | JGI IMG/M metagenome (GOLD analysis project Ga0209611, IMG submission 187693) | Host-associated microbial communities from peat moss isolated from Minnesota, USA - S1T2_Fc - Sphagnum magellanicum MG (SPAdes) (version 2) | ecosystem: Host-associated > Plants > Peat... | reverse complement strand
GGGGGGGGGGGTTCGGGTAAGTTGAGGAATTTCTTGATTTGGGAATTTCGATCTCTGTGACAGTTATTACCCAACTAACAGTTGATCGACTACTATTGCTGTCTTTTACTTATCTTTTACTTATTTCTTTTTCTTTAACGTCATTTCGCTTTCATTACCTATTTGGCGTAATCCCATTGGCTCTTGTTCCCTGTGGAGTGTTTTGGGGGGTGGGGGAAGGGAGAGCCCGGTGAAGCATGGGGCAGGGGGGGCCAGCACGGGCGGGGAAGGACCGAGCGAGGGGAGGCACAGACGGGGAAGGACCGAGCGAGGTGGGGGGCACGGGTGAGGAAGGACCGGGCGAGGGGAAGCTCGACAAGTGCATTATGCACCAGGTTCACACTAGTTGGATGAATAGAAAGAGCAAAAGCCATGGAAAGGCCACCCAATAGTCCCATTTGCAACTACTATATGCCTTTGTATTGTTTGTCAGCTCTTTGATGGCATGCCTCCATACTTGATAGTATTGAACTTCCAATGCCCCAGATTGTCCTTTATGAGAGTTTCTGTTCTAGACCTGCCACTGGCACACAAATGGCCCCCTGCAAATATACCAAGAAATTTCAGTCAGTGATTTATGTGTGTGGGAGCATAATACAATGAGTAAGAGCAAAATAAGAGTTGACCTAACCCAAGCCCTAACCCTACTAACTTGTTTCTTCATGATCATATAATAACCAATCCAGAGTTTACAAAACCTAGGCTTGAACTTTCACCATTTGGTTTTTCTTTTGGAGTCAATTTTATTTTTGCTAAGCTATGTTTGTTCCTTGAATTGATGTAGTTACCTAGTCACCATTTTGACTCTTGGGTCAAATCTTGGGATCCTTGTTTGACATTAGCAGTTCCTGAAAAGTTGACCCTGCAAACCATCAATAATGCCCATTATGAAAAAGACGAGTGTTGGGAAGACATTAGAACCTTCATCAAACCCCTGCTGAGTACCAGGGTGGTTCTTGATGTCTCCTAATTACATTTCTCAAAATCAAATACCAAAAACAAGTGGTTTGCAAAAATCAAATACCCAGAACCCAAGCTTCTCTGATTCTAAAATTTCAAAAAATCAGAACCAACAGTTATTCAAAAAATCAAAATACCCATCCAACACTTGAAAGGACGTAGACAGAGGGCTGAAAAGACTTAACACCCACTAGATCTGTTCAGCCAAGTTGACCACACCACTTCTTGTTGATACATTCCATATTGCTTGTAATAACAGTAAATCGTTCCAGTTGAATCAAATAGGAAGGAAAATAAACACTAATAAATCTGGAAGTAATATGTTACGTCATTAAATCAGTATAAAATAGATGTGGACAAATCTAGTAGTAGGACTATCTCACATGTGAAAGCTACCAATCTAACATTTAACACAAAATTGAGGGGAGCTTGTACATGAGAATGTCTAGAATGCCACATTTCTACATCACTCATCTCCAACATAAAAACAGGCTATGAGCCTTACTAAGGATGAATGGTACATATACCTGAATGTTACCTAGCATCTGTCCCAAAAAAATCATGATTTCAAATTATCCAATATTAATCTCAAACTCCAAGGCATTTAATAAAACACCAATCACCTTCAACTTCTTTAGCTTATTCAATAATGTTAAAAGAATAGCTTCACATCAATTAAAAAATTACATTAAATCCTTATAGTAACTCACTACAATTTGCACTTGGTGGCCAAAATCCAAAAAAATTATTCAAAATCTTCAATCTTCAATCAAAATGAAGATATAGCAACTGCTTGCTGAATACCAGCCAAAGAATAATCAGGTAAGGTATAGGCAAGATCATTGCCTTGCACCCTATGGTCACATGGAAGCACAGGGAATTTGATGGCTCTAACGTGCGCCACATGTAGAAAAATTGTTGGAAAAGTTAGGAGAAAAACATCACTACCTTCACTAGAGCCCCAGTTTTGGTAGTATTTCCCTACAACAACTACATTGCCTGCCTTGAATTCAGTCCCCCATTCACATGTGAAATCCTTCTCCACAGTATGTACAAGTTATGTACAAAGAACAACGTAGAAATCCACACCTTCACTGTTACCTTCTTCTGCATTTACAGCAAAGTTATCACTAAGTTCCAAGCAGTTTGCTAAGTAATCACCACATCTTCAATGGCAACAACTTCAATGGCAGACCACACATACGTAGCATTGTTTGGAATGAGGACTTCTACATCCCAATCTTTTGTCCACGCCAAATTCACACATTTCTTGTAGTTTGAATCCGGGAATAAACAAAAAAAGCAAGCAAGGTCTCTTTTGAATAGTTTATTGATATCACCAACACGAACAGATTTAACTGAATGCACATTTTGACTCCCTTTAATTGAATCACAAGTTTACTTGATTTGGCGATTAACATTTGACATCTTGACAAGCCAGAATACATGAATAATTGCCTTCTACACTCCAGAATATCAGGTTTCTGGCTATGAGGATAAATGTTTCTGCAACAAAACAACATCTTCGACATTCTGTAGTGTTAGACCATTTGGATCTAGCTGGCTGTGTCTAATGAATCTCTTCACAACTGCACCTGCCCCATCATGGGGCCCTTTACTGTGACCAGTGCCAAAAAAAAGTCCAAAGCATCGTACACCCACCTGTCAAATATGGGTATCTATTAACAAAATACCATGGGGTTTTGCTTTTGAATTGAAAAGAACACCCATCTGACCACATCTAATGTTGAGTGGGTTGAAACCCCCTATCCAACACACTCTGTCAATGTAATAACAAGCAATATTGAACAAAATAGCTTTCATGAGACTTATTGTCTAAGATATAAAAGTGGTATTTCATGAGTACTTGATAATCTTCATCATTGGGATCTGGATTCAGATTTCGCTGCCAAGTAATCTACACCAAGATTGTCACTTGATATGAGTGCCAGTGCATACTTTGCATTTCATTTTGAATTTCAAAGCTATAATTTTCAGCAAAATCGATCATTGAAATAATTGTATCACTAGGAAAATGTTTTAAACACTCTTTGAACTGTTGGTCTTGCCAACGTGATACAAAGTTCTGGTGTACAAACACAACAACAAAAGGTGTCCCTATACGCCAAGTGATTTCACTGGATTTTGAGTGAATTCACTAGTTGTAATGAATGGGGACCAGTGAAGAAGGAGTGAATTCATTGGTCTAGTGAACATGGACTAATGAACTACACCCACATTTTGTAGTAGTGAAAATATTGAAACTTTGGCTTTAAATAACTAATGAGCTCAACTGAAAAAGTAGATTTGTAGACAAGTTTTAGTTTCTTTTTTCCTCTCCTTTCTTGATTACAATGGTCTTTAGGGAAAAATGCTTCCAAGAAACTAGAAAATCTAACAAGGCGTCTTCCTCAATTGGAGAAATTGGGAGATTATCTACTCCACAATTTTCACATTCTCCTAGTAAGCACGCCCTTGCATGCCATTTAGAGAATTTTTCATGAGGGTAGACCACTGATTCCCAAAGTGAAGTAAGGTTAGGGTATGTGTTCAAGCCCATCACAAATAAAGGAGTCTAAATTGTTGGATTGACAGACCTCCTCACAATTGCAGCCACAATTTGAGTGAATACCAGATGTGGTGCACATGTTGTTTAGACCAATTTGTAATTTATTCATTTCCACATGGTAAATACAACAACAAACATTATGCTCTTTCATTTTCTTAACCAAGAATGGACATTGCGCATCAAACATTCTCTTCCCAATGATAATTCTAGGATGTGTTTTTTGGAATCATAAATAGAACTTCATTTGCAAATCCAAGAGCATAACCCACTTTTAGCCCAATCTACCAATGTCCATTATAAACCTTGACATCATCAACATATCAAAGAAGCCACCTATTACAAGTCCAAATGTCCAACCACCCAAATCCATTAGCACAGATTACATGTAAAAGACAAAATCAACAATAGACCATGAAAACTGAAATGTTTGTAAACTATGAGCACTTTGGAGATACAAACAACTTAGTCTTCATGGTCTCATAACATAACAAAGATCAAAATTGGATATTTTGTCCATAAAAAGTATTGAGTTGCAAGTCCATAAAATGCCCACAGATTTTGTAAATCCACAAAATGGCCACAATTTAAACTATTGCAAGTTCATAATATATCCATAGTCTTTTGCAAATCCTAATTGTCCATCAACAAATCCATGCCAATTTGAAACTATAACAAATTAACTTGACAATATAATAATTCCTAGATGGAATGTTTACACACTGTGTCCTTAGACTCAGCAAATAAATTTGAATGTCCATTAATTTGAGTCTATCCATAAACAATCCATAGATACTGTTGTTGCAAGTCCATAAAATGCCCACATGGATTTTATAAGTCCATAAAATGGCCACAAAGATTGTTGCAAGTCCATAGGATATCCACACAAAATTTTGCAAATCTTAATTGTCCATCAACAAATCCAATCCAAATTCAAAACATCATAAATTAATTAATTTTCTTACAATATAATTCCCACATGGAATATTTAAAAGTGTACAAATTCTAGCAAATAAATCTAAAATCTAAATGCCCATCAATATTGCCATTCGAAATTCAAAATCAAACATGTCCATAGATTGTCCACATAAATTATTGCAAATCATGGACATAACAAAAAGTCTTAGGGATAGATCCGTCAATAGACTTACATTCCAAATTTTAAAAACTCACCAATGTTGACAAATTGCCGACAGCTACAACACTATAAGTCCATGGACTCAATAGATAATCTTGAATGTCCATCAAAATGTGCATTCCAAAACACATAAGTCCACATACTATCCTTCAGAGTTTATGCAAGTCCATGAACTTCACACATAGTCCTAAACATCCATCATTAGTCCCATACCAAATCTAAAACCATAAGAGTTGTACACAAAATGTCCAATGAGATTACTACAAGTCCATAGACTTAATAAAAAGTCCTAATTGTCTTCAATACTTCCCCTCCAAATCAAACAACTTCAAGTGTGTCGACAAATTGTCCACAAACAGTCCTATTGCAAGTCCATGGAACAAAAAGTCCTAATTGTCATTAATACTTTCCCTCCAAATCAAACAACTTCAAATGTGTCCATGAATTTTCCATAGCCAGTCCTATAACAAGTCCATGGACTTAACAAAAAGTCCTAATTGACCTCAATACTTCCCTTCCAAATCAAACAACTTCAAATACATGTGCAAACAAACTATCCACATACATTACAAGTCCATGGATTTAACAAAAAGTCCCAAATGTCCATCAATAGAACTTTTCCATTCCAAAGACTGTTGCAATTCAGAAACTTTTTAAAAGTTCTCATGATGTTCTAGAATTTATCATGAGTTGCAATTTTACGACACGAATTCAATTCTATCACAACTCTTATTTAAAATCCAAAAAACTTCCTACAACATAATAGTATCTTCCAAAAGGTCAATAGCAAAACAAAAAATGGCCAAATTATTAAATTCATTATAGACTTTAAACACTAGACACGTATATTCATTTCAACAATGACACTTTCATGAAACTTGTACAAAAAGGAACATCTAAACTTCCAAGTTGCATTATGTGTTCATTCTAGAGTTATAATTCCAATCTACATCTCTAAGTCTTGAACTCTCTTCAACCAATTTCAATGTTCTTTCCAAGAGAACTGAAAGCAAGAGAATTACCTATACATTTAAAGTTTTTTGCATTTCATGATGTCCACTGAAGTTTGAAGTCTAAGAATACAATTCATGGACATATTACAGAAAACAAAGGAGTTAAAATCAAGCCACTCACATGTGTCTCCATTAAGAATTGGGTGGGCTTATCATCAAAAAATTGGCATTAGCTTCTTTCTTTCAAGACTCATTATTGTCTCTTGAATCCACTAGGTAATGATTGTAGCTTTTGTGGCAGGTGACAAGGCATCATATTTTCTTTTCTTTATAGACAAAGTCCACAAAAAAAACACCATTCAAATTCATAAGCCTTTGCTGTTGCATTGCAACAAAAATATTTTGATGGTGAATACCTAGAGTGTGAGCTTTTGTCTACATGACACATTGTTCCCAATGGTACTACTAACAACAGTAGTTAACAAAGCATGTTTGGTAGCCAATTTTGTAGCAAAAGATGATTTTTTCACCTCTTCCAAGCTTCTCACCAAACCTGCAACATTTCATTTTGCACTACAATGGATTTAACAACTTTGATGTCACCAGTCTTTGGAACTATGTCATATATGAAAGGATTAGAGAGAACCTTTGACATTACTACTCTCTTGGATTCAAGAGGAAGGTGATTCCAGGCCTATCAAATGTATTAAACAATACTAGTTATAACTTTCTTAACCTCCCTCTCCTTTATTAATGTTTTTAATGGCTGCACAATATGAAAAACCAGATCATTTATGGACAATCTTCTTGCCTTTCCCCGGACCCTTCATATTCATTGTTTTTTCGCATTTTTATCACATTCAACTATTCATTGGGCATGTCCAAGTCTTATGATGTTCGACCTTTTTTTGTAGTTTCTACCATTACCCATTACAGCTTCAAGCAAAGACGAAATGCACACTTTATTAAGTGAGCAGAAATCGTTGTAGATCGATGCCTCCAAACAACCACCTAAACCATTATGTCCCACCCTAAACATATGCATCTAATTAATGCACTTATGGCCAAACTTTCTTGCATGTTGATGCACACATGCAAGCCTAAAATTTAAACAACCCATGTCAAACTACATTGTTTGATTTCCAAAATGCATTGGAATAGAACAAAAACCTTGAATAGAAAGGTTAGTGAAGGGTCATGACCTAAAACCTTGCCGAAGTTTGTCAAAGGTGCAAAACATGTTGGCAATTCCAAAGTGATTAGCCAATGCTAGTGTAGAGAAAGAAACCAAGGCCATGAGTTTTATACAATGGTGGATGTGAAAACATGCTCTATAACATCCACAACAAAAAGCACAAAAGCTTCAAGATGCAAAGAAAGAAAAGGTGATTGCTCCCATTGTGCTCAACACAAAATCAAAAGGCGGGAGGTGATCATTCTCCTCACATTCAACGCAAAACTGAAAGGTTTGGAGCTTTGATTTCAGTGCAAACTTTCAATTCTTTGACGTTCTCACAATGAACCCTAATCTATAAATGACATCACATTGGTATTCTGACATCATTTAGTCAACCAGACATGGTTATTACTAGAAAGAATTCCCCATTGATTCCTAAAGAAAGAATTCCATATGATCTAGAGCCCAATTAAAGGCCTCTATTCCTAGCATGTGTATACAAAAATAACTCAAGAACCTCTTTTTTTCAGTATGCTAGGGACTCTTGAAAAAACCACACCTTTTAGCCTATTCAAAAGTTCATAATTAAAATCTTATAATGTCATTTTGTAAAAAACTTTAAACTTAGTTTCTTTAATATGTTATCTATTTAAAATCAATTCCTTAACAAACATACCTCAAATGATAGGACCATGGCAAAATCCTTTTAAAAGTTGCTGCCAGGATTACAATCCATAATTTTCAACTTCGAAAGTCCATAACTCTAACATTTTTTGTAATTATGAAAATATAAAATGTAGAAAAAAATACATAATCAAGTTAATATTTTCAAAATAAGTCCATAGATGGAAATCTTAAATTTATCCTTTCCCATATGGTCATTACCATGACAACCATTCTACATGATTTGTTAAAAAGTCCAAAAATTGGTCCACCTATTCATACACTTACCCTAAGGTTTATTATAGAATGGGGGTATTACATCTCATCTTTCCCCATTGGCAAGATAATACAAGATTATGGTTTGCAAAAAATATGAAGGTACTACACTTCCCCTATTATTCAAAATTATAGTTTGTAAAAATATGAGGACATTGCACTTCCCAATATTGTTGATGATTTTGGTTTTCATAATGAGGGTATTGTTATGCCAAAACACAACAAAAGCATGTGCAAGATGACAAAGGGTGGAGCTCTGGTGAAATATGATGAAGCTAACTCATAACAATGCTAAGATTTGCAAGGCAAGCATGAAGCCACCACTTACACTTGTAAAAACTGTAGATGCATGGGATCAACCTAGGGGGAGCTCACCCTAAACCTTGGAATGCAAGGCAACAATATAAGGGAGTTACAAGACAATCACAAGAAAGGGACATTGAGAAACATCATTCCTTTTTAGATAATTCCCTCTTCTCTGCTACCTACTTACCTCTTTTTTTTGTGCTTGCCATTTGTCCCTAAATGTTCTTTTTTTCCCTTTCTCTTTTTGTTGAACCCTGAATCCTTTTTTTTCTTTCTCACTTTGTTGAACTAGCTCCATCTCCATAGCCATAGTCTTCAATCTTGTGAAGAGAGAGCAACAAAAGAGGAAATAGAATATATATATATATATATGCAAAAGATAATGTGTCCATTCATTCATTTTCCCACAAAGAATTAAGGTTTGTAACAAAATCAGAATATTGCACCTTGCATAGTCATTAACAATTATGGTTTTTTTTATAAAAATGAGGGTATCACAATGTAATTTACACTTGCAAGGCCTTACATGCCCAAAAAACATATACATGGGTTACTATAAATGTATTTCAAAATATATACATATGTACATGCAGACCATGCAAATGTAAGTTTAATACCTTAAATATACAAGATAAGAAAGTGTAAGTGTGAAAACTTGAATGTGTAAATGTAAATGATTTACACTTACCAAAAATTATACATGTTGTGTTATACAACCGTTTACATTTATAGGCACAACACTAGTTGAACTGAATCTTAAGAGCCTTGGCAGAAGGTCATTTTTTGAAACAGGAAATATTTAATCAGAGTTAAGGCTCTCAATTTTTCAGAATCATAAGAATTCTGAAAAGCCTGATATATTTTCTCCAATTTCCAGTAATGAAATACCAATATTCCTGGCATTATTTATATACTAAAATTTCTCATTCTTTTATTTGATATTTATTATTTGAAAAAATAATTTTGATTTCTAATGCTATTCCATGAATTTTTTTTAATAGTATAAAAGGGAACCCTTAAATTCATCTGCTAGAGTAAACAAGCACCACAAGTGCACCATGCAGGATAGAGGGGAGTGTTGGACAGTAAACACTGAATTGTTGTGTTCTTGGCCCATAGGTAACCACAAAGGTTAGTTATGTACCAACCTTCCATGTGCATCTACCTACCTAATAGCCATCTAGTGCGTTACATACTCACCCATCAACATGGTAACCATTTACTTTCCCCACCTACTAACCTATGATACTTACCCACTTTCAGAGGCAGTTAGTTATTTGCATTAGGGTTGGGGGTCAAGTAGGAGGATTCAGAGGATAGGTCACCATGGTGGAACCAGCTTGGTAACACAGTTGTTGTTCATGCCAATAAGGTTCTACCTTGGTAACTTATCTTGTAAACCCTCCTACTTCCACTGCCCACTGCCTGGGTAACTACCTAGGTAAGTGGGTAGGTAAGTAGGGTATGCAAGTGATTACTATTGAAGTGGGTAAGTAAGACAATTGTGGTTACTAGGGTAGGTAGGTAGATGCATGTGGATGGTTCGTACAGAGCTTACCATCATGGTAGGTTAGCTAATGGGATAGGAATAGAATGAAAATGTGTGTCCATAAACCATCCATCCTGCATGGTGCTCTGGTGGGTGCTGGTCTGCCCTTCAGGTTAGAGACATTGTGATGCAGAAACCAGCTAAAGTTTGGTGTCCCTTCAGTCTCCATTTGTGGGTCATGTGGAGTCCCACAATAGAAAAATCCATCTCCAGCATAACTCAAGGGTCCACTTGAGCTTCAAGTGTTTCATGCAAGTGTTTCAAAGCGGAATATTTATAATCCTTATGAATATCATTTAAAGGGCAGAGCCAATATGCGATGAGACTTGTTTATCAAGTTCACAAAATTCTTGCATTGGTCCACAACCCCAATTGCCTCTGCTCTTTCCTTTAAACTATCTAGGAATCATTACCAGAAAACACACACACACACACACACACACACACACACACAAACAAACAAAAGGGAACTGATTGGTCTCATGATTTCAATGACCCAAAACCCATCCTGTGATTAAAGAACTAATTGAATAAAAAGCCATCATAAGCAAAGCAACAATGAAACCTAACAACATTTGTTAATCACATTTTTGGTATAGTTCATACCCAATTGGAAACCAGTTCTCATATTGGCATCAACTGATGTTGCAAAGGTACCTACCTATTTCCAAAATGCATATACTAAGACTTGCATGATAAGAAAAGAGCCAAGCACATCACTTGAAGACAACCATTGTACAACTCTATATATATATATATATATATATAATATCAAGTTGTTCTAAACCAATGACTTGTTTCTACAGATATTTTTTGGGTGCTATTGTTCTTTTTCAAGTAGTTGACACTCTGTTTTCGCAGCCTATTGCTCTTCTGAATTTCTCAACCTTTGGGTATGATCAACCTTTTTTTTGGTGCGAAATTTAATAAAAATTTGGTCACATATTCCCTTTTTTCTGGGAAAACTCATCAAATTCCAGAATTTTAAAAATAAAATTTATTGCCACATTTTCACTTGGAATCTAGTTTGGGGGTACTCTTCAAAGCAGTCTTCCACTTTTTGGACAAGTTCTAGATACATGTCATCATTTAATGCTACATTCCTCTTCAGATGCTTCAATTGGTGCAACATTAGAAAATTGAAAAAAATATCTAAACAAAGAACATTAGGACGTAAGTATATATATAAGCCAATGAGCCCTTATATCCATATTGCTGCACATGGAAAGCATGGTTGTGTGTACAAACTAGTCACATGCCAAATGAATGTTTCACACCAAACATACAATTCCATGAATTATTATTGTTGCATTGAGTTGTAATGCAAAAAAATTGCTTTTATTTATTTTTCAATTAAATTCTTAATTTTATTTATACAACTTTGTTTTTTTTTTTTTGCATCCAATAACATTATATAAAAATATGTATTTCAAGTACATATTTGAAAGTATCTTGTTTCATGCAAATTGTCCATTGACTTTGTTCAATTATGAACTTTACATAACAGGGATAAATGATGTGCCAGGGGTTCAATTTGAAAAAAATGAATATTTACAAAATAAAATAAAATTATACACTCCATTTTGGATATTGTCAAAATGATTGGAACCTTTTCCAGGTTAGGTGCACATTAAAATAAATTAAAATTTTATTTACACTAGTTGGGAAACTGATGGTAATTTGCATAGATGTTCCAATTGTTCACAATTTTTTTTTTTGTTACAATGGTAAGCTTTTTGAAAATAAGTGAAAGAAAAAAAAGTTTTCATACCATTTGGCAAATCATGAGTAAAATATAATGAAAGAAGGTTGAAGGTAATCTATCTATAAAGGAAGGTACTAGTTTGTTTGTTTGAATTTGTTTTGTTTGTACATCCACTTCAGATCACGTTCTGGGTCTCTTTGGAAATCCCTTGAGGAGGAGGGTGCATTGGCTTGGTTTCATGGTGTTTGGACTTGTTGTGCAAAAGTTCTTGAATATTGAATGATTTCTTCACTGAAAATTAAATTAAATCTTAGCTGAAAATTTTGGAAGAATTGGAATGTGCCTTTGATGTTTTTGGAAAGATCTTGATGAGCAGGATTTAATGGAATTTATTTGGTAAGATTTGGATTCAGAATGTGGGAGATATTGATTTTTAAATGATTTCTGCCACTGAAAATTCAAATAAATTCCAAAAAACCAGGTTTTTGGAAAGAAAAATCAGTTGGGGACATGGTAACACTTGGGACAACAGCACAGGCCACACTAGCTACTTTGAAGGTTAGTTTGGAGGTAAGGAAACTTGTTTATAAAGGGGAAAAAGTTAGCTATGTAATCCTCCGTGGTAGGGGAGGCCAAAAGAGATTCACAAGGGAAGGAGAAAGGTAAATATGTATGCATCCTATCAACATACATCCATAAACATGGATAACAATAATTTTCATCCAAATTTCATCATTTGATCAATTTCATCTATGTGTTTTTTTTTTCATGCATCTTGTTAACTTGGTCGATATTGTGATTTTCATTAATAAGATTCATTTTCATTATGTAATAAATGTTGTGAAAGGTATCCATGACTAGAGGTTTTTCCTTTTGTGAGAAATTTTGCACTGTTGCAAAATCCAACACTTCCTTGCAAATTGCATAAAGGAAAGAAATTGGGAAATTTCCCACAAAAGTCAGGTTACACTTTTCCTTACACCAAGTTTGCATTGTTGACCTTTCTCCATCACCACCTCTTGCAATTGCAGGATTTGTATAAAAGCCATCTTTAGCTCCCCTCTTCATTAGGAGCTTCATTATCTTTGTCCCTTTGGAGATTCAAACTCAATATCACTCAATCCGTTTTTTCTCACATCATTTTTTCCCCTCAAACTTTCTCAGTTGCAGGTAGATCTTGTTTTAGGTGTAGGGTTTGTTGTAACAACATTCAATTTCTTGAAGCATGAAACTTAAAATTTAATGTGATTTTAATCCACCTACATGGATAAATATGTCCATAGATAATGATTTCATATGGATGAATGTCATTTTTGCATGGATGAATTTCATTTATGATTTGGATTAAATAAATAAATCATTGGATGAAATTCATTCATGATTGGAAGATAAAAATATTCAAAATTATTTATACCCATCCTCATTTGTCGTCCAAATATTAGTATTTCAAACTTGATTATCATTTACTAATGATGGCTAATGAAATTGTGATGGGTGTTGGCAACAACACATATTTAATTAATTCTAGATTTTAACTTTAATTATGGACTGAATACAATATGCAAGAGGAGGCCAAAACACATCTAGTGGGCACCAAATATGACGTATTTCAACCATATTTCATGTAATTGCATAAACTTTCAACAAAAAGTTGAATTTGAAACCAAACTCAACATGTTAAGGAACACATTTACCCATCTAGTGGCCACCAAATAGGAGGAATTGCCACCATGCCAACACACATTTTCATAATTTTTCATTAAAAACTTGAATTTCCATTCAAATTCAATATGATTGTCTAGTAGCCTTTGAATTCCTAAAATTTGAAACATATTTTAATTAATTTGCATAAAATTTGCACAAGAATGTGTAAACTCAAACATGTTCAAACTTGTAAACTAAAGTCTAACCAATGTGGTGCTCAACAAATTTCGAATAATTATTTCCATCCTCCTATCATTAATTGCAAACAATATCTTCAAATTAAAATTTGTTGAATTCAATAGAAACTAAACCGGTTGGCTAAAATGAAAGTTAGACCTTGCCAACCACAAATCATAAACTTAAGTACATGATTACCACTTTTTTTTGTATTTATCATTAATGCCACCAAACATCCACAAAAATTTCATCCGCCCATGACATTAAAAAGAAAATTTTAAATATATCATCTCTATGGTTGTTTTTCATGCACACTTAAGATGTCATTTTAAAAGAAGCGATGTCCATATTAACAAAAGGCCAGCAATTGAAATGTTTATAAAAAAGATAAACATCAATATTTTTCTCAATGAATGCACACATGCAAATTGATATATTCGAGAACATGAAAATCCCATTTGAAAAAAAGACTAAACCAACATTTTTGTTTCATGTTCATAAAAAATTCAATTTGCAACTACAAAGGAATTATTGTTAGTTGCATCAAGACTAGCTTTTGCTTTAGATGCATGGGTTGTAATAATACTTATAATGGAATTGTATTGCTTCTAACTGAGAAAGAAAACGTGATAGAAGATATTTCAACCCATTGTTTTGGGTCTGCATGATTACATTTCCACTTGCTTAACCAACAATTATGGTACAATTCCTCATCATTTTTGGTTCCCTTTCTCACATGAACCCACCATTGAACATAGACCTTCATATAATTATCATTTTCTTGATCTCTTACAACATCACTTTTGGCCCTTCCCATCTAAATAGGATAGATTGTAAGGTCTGAAGGCCACACAAGAACAAAACTACCAGTAAACAAGTTACAAAAAGGCATGTATGCAACAATGCTTACATAAGGGCACATGCTTTTAGGCCCACAATATGAAGGGATGACAAGATCTTCAAGGTCAACATCAACAACAAAAGGAATGGATGCGCGCTCATAATTAGCTCCCCAATTGCTAGAAGGCCTTCCAACAAAATAGAGTTTTGCCATGGGATAGGTTTGAATAACATTTCCAAAATGCTCTCCTAGTATTTCACATAAAGACCCATAATTTTAGATACCAATCATCCTTCAACATCTCAAGCTTCCAAAATTCAATATACTTCAAAATCCTTCTACTAATGAACCTTTCCTTCTCACCTACCCTCAATTCATCATTTCCCCATATCGGGCAAAATGGAACAAGATTTGGAACCCCCACCTGCAATTTTGGCCATCCAGTGCCATCCTCCTTCCACAATCATATCGCCAGGCCATCTTTAGGGCTCCACAAAACATCAGTAGGAAATATTTTGTATTGCATCATCGGCCACCTTACCTCATCCACAAAAACCCAAAACAAATGCATCTTTGTATGACCAACAAGGATGTCTGAGCCATCGTTCAAATATCCATTGACCCAAGATTTGAAATCATGGATTTCTTGAATGAGCTGTGAAATGAATGGATGATCTTGGGAAAGCATGAATGTTTTCATCAAATCCACCATGACATAATTATTCTAATATGTTAATTTCTTTGACAAATATTTAAAATTTTCATCAATATCTTCATGTGTGTGCCCAACTACAAGAAACC
>Ga0209611_10009364_pt1 | contig 14855 bp, 8 predicted proteins | sample S1TSphgellanicum_3_FD_187693 | JGI IMG/M metagenome (GOLD analysis project Ga0209611, IMG submission 187693) | Host-associated microbial communities from peat moss isolated from Minnesota, USA - S1T2_Fc - Sphagnum magellanicum MG (SPAdes) (version 2) | ecosystem: Host-associated > Plants > Peat... | reverse complement strand
AGAGCGCTTCACGGGGCATCGTATCCTGTTGGCGGAAGACAATATCGTGAATGAAAAGGTCGCGTGCCGCACCCTCGAAAAACTCGGGCTCCGCGTCGACGTCGCGAGAAATGGCCGAGATGCGGTCGACGCATGGGCGACCGGCCAATTCGACCTCATTTTGATGGATTGCCAAATGCCCATACTCGACGGTTACGAGGCCGCGCGCGAAATTCGCAAACGAGAATCGACCGGGCAGCGGATCCCGATCGTCGCGCTGACGGCTCACGCGATGAAGGATCATGACCTCGAATGCAAGGCCGCTGGAATGGACGATTGCATCACCAAGCCCATCGATCGGGAACGATTGAAGCGGTGTCTGCAGCGATATTTGAAGGATCCCGTTTTGCTGCCGGGCGCGTCGATGGTGTCCACCCGCAGTTGAGCGTCGGCGACCGGCGGACGAGCGCGCCTGGCAATCACCACGACTCCCTGTCAGCGGGCGGCATCGACACCTTCGTCACGAAACCGCGCGTTCCCCGCCCGTGCTGCAAAGCCGCGAATCCGATCTCGATGCACCTTTGAGACGCGAATCCGATCTCGATGGACCTTTAGGACGCGGCGGGCTCGATGCACCTCTAGGACGCGGCGGGCTCGATACACTGCATCGAAAGTGGACGTGGATCCCGTCATTTTCCCGACGTCGTGCGCACTCGTGATCTTGCGGGCGTCGTGCGGATCCGTGGGCGCCGTGCGAACCCGTGATTTCTTTACAACGTTTACGACGTTGTTAGGACTCTTGCTCTTTCCAACGTCGCGCGAAATTGATAGCTTTGGATGCTTGGTCGACAAGGGATTAGAAGGAATCGATAGGGAGAATTTCGGGGACTTTAGATGCGACTCGGGATGCATCTTTTATCCATTGGCGCTGCTTTTCTTCTGGGCTTGCAGCTGCAAGCCGCAATCGCGGAAGAAGCGGACATCGCGAACACTGATATTGTGTCGGCGAGTTCGGGTCAATGTGCCACCGTGAACGCGTTTAGCACCGCCGAGGGAGCGGCCATCGTTCAATGGCCCTGCGGCGGCGTTGCGGCACAGCGCTGGGCGCTCGTGGCCGTCGGAACGCACTATCACATCGTCTCCGCCGGCAGCGGGCTGTGCCTCAACATCAATGGCGGGTCGAAGGCGGCCGGCGCGCAGATCATTCAGTGGCCATGCCAGTCGGCGAGTTCGAGCAACGACCAGTGGTCGATCGTGAGCGTGGGCGAATATTACCAGATCGTCTCCGCATACTCGGGCCAGTGCCTGAATGTCGATGCGAACTCGCAGGCGGAGAGTGCCCTGCTGGTTCAGTGGCCGTGCGCGTCGGAGACGCCCTCCACCTATAACGACCTGTGGAGCCTCGCGGTCCCCACGGAGCAAGTGCTGCCCTCGAACTGGACGCCCGTGATAGCGCTGCCCGTGACGCCCATTGCCATTGCCAACCTGCCGAATGGCAATCTGCTGATGTGGTCCGCATTCGAACCCTATAGTTACGAGGGCGACATCGGCAATGCCCAAGGCCAGACCTACACGGCCGTGTTCAACCCGGTCACCGAAACGTCGACTGAGGTGCTCGTCACCAACACCGGGGCGGACATGTTCTGCCCCGGCACCGCCGTTCTGCCGGACGGCCGCGTGCTCGTCAATGGCGGCAGCAGCAGCCCGAAGACCAGCATCTACTCGCCGACCACGTCGACCTGGAGCATTTCGGGCGAGATGAACGTACCCCGCGGCTATGAGGCCGACACGCTGCTCTCGTACGGCACGCTTGCAAACGGCGTGTTGTCCGGCGTGCAGGTGCTCACCCTGGGCGGCTCATGGAGCGGCGGTGAGGGGGGCAAATCGGGGGAGATTTGGAACAGCAGCACGGGTGCCTGGACGCTGCTGTCCGGCGTTCCCGAAACCGGCATCGTGGGTCCGGATCCGCAGGGCATATACCGCGGTGACAATCACCTGTGGATGTTTGCGCAGAGCGGCGGCACCGTCTTTCAGGCCGGACCGAGTGCGCAAATGAACTGGATCACGACCTCAGGCAGCGGCACGATCACGTCGGCCGGAGACCGCGGCACGGACCCCTACAGCATCAACGGCAATGCCGTCCTGTACGACGTGGGCAAGATTTTGAAGGTGGGCGGCGCGCCGGCCTATCAACAGTCCACGGGGACCACGTATGCGACCAATTCCGCTTACTTGATCGACATCTCGGCCGGCCCGGGTTCGACGCCGCACCTGACTCAACTGACGCCGATGAGCTACGAGCGTGCGTTCTCCAACAGTGTCGTGCTGCCCAATGGCAATGTCGTGGTGATCGGCGGCCAGAGCATCCCCCAGCCGTTCACCGACAGCGCTGCAATACTCGTCCCGGAAATCTGGAATCCTGCCACCCAGCAATTCAGCTTCTTGAACCCGATGCAAACTCCGCGCACCTACCACAGCACGGCATTACTGCTGCCCGACGGCCGCGTGTTCGTGGGCGGCGGCGGTCAGTGCGGCGTGGGGTGCCCCCAAAATCACCTCACCGCCGAAATCCTCACGCCGCCCTACCTGCTCAATTCGGACGGCAGCGCGGCCACCCGCCCGGCACTCATCGCGGCCAGCACCAGCACCAGCGCGACGCTCGGCGGCACCATCACAGCCGGCACGACGGGGCAGGTGGCCTCGTTCGTGCTGATGCGGCTTTCCGCCACGACCCACACGGTGAACAACGACCAGCGCCGCATCCCCTTGGCGATCAAGGCGATCACTGCTCTTTCCGGCGGATCCTATGCCTACACGTTGACCATGCCGTCAGCGGATCCCGGAGTAGTGCTTCCCGGGTATTACATGCTGTTCGCGCTCAATTCGAGCGGTGTACCGAGTGTCTCGACGACCATCCAAATCCTCTGAGGATCGTGCTGCGTCCGGCACGACAGGGATGCGCGCCGCCGGCGGACTCTGGATGGTTGCTCTGTGGATCATTGCTCTCTGGATGACCGCGAGCGCCGCGCGGGGGGAGCCGGCCTCCGTACAGGCAGCATCGGCGCACGAGGAATATATGCGGGGAGAGGCACTTTTTAGGGGTACGATCGATTTGCATGGCCGACTCTACACGCACGTGGTCGACATGCCACCGAGGGTCGTGCGGTGCGCGAACTGTCACGCGGTGGACGATGGTCCGGACGTGCCGCGCTCGTTGGCGCCGCGCCTGACCCACAACCTTCTGCTGTTACCGCGTGCGCGGCGCGGCGGACCGCCGTCGCATTACAACCGCGCCGGGTTCTGCACATTGCTGCGAAGCGGCATCGACCCGGCCTTCGTCATGATCAGCGTCGAGATGCCGCGCTATGTGATCGACGATGTGAATTGCCAGGCGCTTTGGCGCTACGTCACCGGGGACGGCCATGCGCAAACCTACCACTGATCCGATGCGGCGGCCGGTGGGCGTCGCGGCGGCCGATCCGATGCGGCGGCGGGTATGCCTCGCGGCTGCAGCGGCCTGCGCGGCATCCCTCGGCTTCAGCGTCGCGCCGCCCGTGCGCGCGGTGGTGGTTGCCTCGGATCACGGTCGAGTTGACCCTCCCGTGGTGATACCGGACGTCCCAGTGCGCTGCGCGGGCGACGGCGCGTCTGCAGGCCTCGCCGGACTGCTGCGCGGTCGGGCAACCGCACTGCATCTGATGTTCACCGGCTGTTCATCGGTCTGTCCCATGCAGGGTGCCATCTTCGAACGCGTCCAGGAACTGCTGCCCGATCAGCAGGCGCACGGGATTCAATTGATGTCGTTCAGCATCGATCCGCTCGCCGACACGCCTCACGCCATGCGGGCATGGCTCGAGCGTTTCGACGCGCGAGAGGGCTGGATCGCTGTGGCACCGATGCTCGAAGACCTGAGTAGAATGCTCGACTTATTCGGCCAGGGCCAGAATGCCCTCGAGACTCACGCCACGCAGGTCAGCATCATCGACCGGCGAGCTGACCTCGTGTTCCGCACGCCCGAACTGCCTTCCGCCGATGCGATCGCGAACATGCTGCGCCGGGTCTAAAGCGTCGTTGTCCCTTAAACCGAGCTGGATGAGTCTGCCCCTCGCCGCGCGGGCGTCAGCGTGGATATCTGCCCGACGGCGATCGCAGCAAGTCCTTTACCACGGCCGGGGCGAACTCACACCATTCGATGCCGATGCCGTGACCGGGTTTGCGTAACACCCGCGCCTTGACCACGGACGATTCCGCGGAGGGTGACGGAAACTCGATACGGACCCCGATCAGCGCATGGATGGGCAAATCATGGCTCGACTTCAGAAACGCGCCGCTCAAACTGAGATTCTTGAGATGGCCGTCCATCGCCGCGCGCCCCTCTTCGAGCACCAGGACCGGCAGGTCGACACGGACTCTTTCACCCCAGCGATGTTCGGATCCGATGGGTAAATGCACCATGATCTCCCTCCTGACGATCTGGACTTTTGCCTCAACGGGGCCCGGGGTGTGTGCCCGGCGATCCAAGGCGGTCCGGACACCGCGGGCGACCCGAGCAAACACCCTGCGAAGCCGTGGCCGTCCCGCCGCCGGTGAGTCGACGTCAGCCCAGTAAACGCTCTTGAGAACGCGCTGACCGATCTTCGAGGGTAACTCTTGCAGCAGCATCGACGGGATCCCACTGACGGAATCTCTGCAGTCTCCGACAAGCGGATCGTGCGAACTGTTCTGTATCCCACATAAGTCCGACTTCTAGAGTCCGGCCAGCGAGATTCAATCGGCTCGCGAGCTTGAATCGACTCGCGAGCTTCGATTCAATTGGCCATGGAGCTGCAATCGGACATCAAGCGCCAATTGGAAAGGAGGCGCAGATTCTCGTTCCATGTCCGACCGAGGATTCAATGTCGAAACGTCCGCCGGCCAGCGCCGCACGTTCCTGCATGCTGTTCAATCCGATGCTCTTGGCAAATGCTGCGTGCGCACGCGCTTCGTCCACGTCGAATCCGACTCCATCATCCCGGATCGAGACGCTCAGGCGATCGGCCGGGCTCTCCAAACTCACGACAATATTCTTCGCTCCCGAGTGTCGGATGGCGTTGGCTACTCCCTCCTGAACGATGCGAAAGCAGGCCAATGCGACATTCGGGGCGACGGTCCCGATCTTCTCGTCGGCTTTGAACGTCGCCTTTTGATTCGGCGCCAAAGGCAACTTCTCGACATACGCACGCATCGCCCCGGGAAGCCCCTCGCTGTCGACCACGGGTTTCCGCAGTGCGACCGTGAGTTCGTGGAGATGGTCTATGGCTGTTTGCAGGATCCGCATCCACCCCTCGACGAGATCGTCGGGCAGGTGATTCGTCGCCTTCCTGCGGGAAGGCGACATGCTCATGCGCAGGCCGACGAGAATCTGCTGCACGTCGTCGTGCAGCTCTGCGGCAATGTATTGTCGCTGCTTTTCGGCCGCTCCGTTCAGCTGTTCGGTGAGATCGGCAACCCTCGAATCAGCCAGATCCAGGGACGCTTCCACGTCAACTTGTGCGGTCACGTCGCGAGTCATGACCACGACCGCGTGAATGGCGGGATCAGCCAGGAAACTCGTCGCGGAGGCGAGTATCGTCCGCCACGAGCCGTTTTTCCCGCCATACCGTATCTTGATGATCTCGGGCCGGGTTCCATGCAAGGCCCGGGCGAAGGCCTTCTCGGCGCGCGCTCGGTCCTCTGGGTGGACGATTTCCTGGTAGCCGTGGCCGACCAAGTCCCGGGGATCGTACCCAGTGAGCGGCTTGATGGCGGACGATACGCCTTGGACCACACCGTTGGCCCCGAGGAATTCAACGAAGTCGAGGTTGTGATCCATGAGTTGCAGCAGACGCTGGGGTAAGGACGGTGATGCGGTCATGGTTCGGCTCCTAGAGTTCTCGCGCGGCTAAAGAGGTTGTCGGGAACAAGGCGTTCCATGAAAATCCCCGCCACGCCAGGAGAGTTCAACGGACTTGGCGCCAGCTATACCGAGCGGCCGAGAGAGCGTCTGTTCGGTCCCATACTAAGCGACACCCCATGGACACATTGCGATGATATCCGCCGTCACAAAAAGGGGTTTCCCTTAGTTTCTCGCAGGTGCTGAATGTGCTTCGCTCGACATTGGTCGAAGTCGCGGGCGGGCGTCTGTGCGCTACCGTACATAAGTCGTGACGGCTCCCGCATACGAATGTCATGTCTCTTGCCGTACACTGCGGTGGGGTGCGGCGTGATTGTCGGAGCGATTGGTCAATGCTGAATTCATCGGTCGAACCCGTGGACAGGTTGTGCGAAAATCACCTCATCGCCTGCCTTCCACCGGCCGTGCGCGCCTCTTGGTTGCCCCAACTCGAACTGGTTGATCTCGAGCTCGGCCAGGTCCTCTATGAGGCCCAGAGTCGGCCGAGTCACGTCTACTTTCCGCTCACGTCGATCGTCTCGCTGCTGTCCGTCATGGAAAACGGAGCGTCTGCGGAGATCGCCGTCGTTGGCAACGACGGCATGGTGGGTTTCGCTTTGATCATGGGCGGGGACACGACACCCAGCCGGGCGGTCGTCCAGAGTGCCGGCGAAGGACTGCGCATGAAGCCGCAGTTCATGAAACACGAATTCAATCTGGTTCCCCCCGTGAAGCACGTGATGCTGCGGTTCACCCAGGCGTTGATCACTCAAATGGCCCAGACCGCGGTCTGTAACCGTCATCACTCGTTGGATCAGCAGCTGTGTCGATGGCTCTTGCTGAGCCTGGATCGGCTCACGGGCAGTGAACTCTTTATGACACAGGAACTGATCGCCAACATGCTCGGCGTGCGGCGGGAGGGTGTCACGGAGGGGGCTCACAAGTTGCAGCTGGCGGGACTGATCCGGTATTCGCGCGGGCATATCACGATACTGGACCGCACCGGCCTGGAACACCGGACGTGTGAATGCTACCGGGTGGTGCGGGAAGAGTATCGCCGCCTGCTTCCAGGCCGCATCGCGACCTGACGCCGAGCCCCGCCGAGACCCCGCGACCGCGCATCATGCGAGCATGACCTCAAAATCCGCTGCGCCTGCGGCGCAGCCGCCTCGCCACGGTCTTGCGCGCGTCATTTCCAAGCTCGGCTTGGGTTCACGAACGCAGGCCGCGGGTTGGGTGAGCGAGGGTCGCGTGCGGGTCAATGATCGTGTCGTATGCGACGCCGAGTTTCCCGTCCGCCAAGGCATCGACCGGATCGAAATCGATGGTCACGCCTCCTCGCAAGCGGCGCGGCTCGTCGTGATGTTGTACAAGCCGCGCGGTCTCGTCACGACCGTCAAGGATGAGCAGGACCGCGATACGGTTTACCGCTGCTTCGCGGGCGCCGGCCTGCCTTGGCTGGCGCCGGTCGGACGCCTCGACAAGGCGAGCGAGGGCTTGCTGCTGTTCACCAATGACCCGATCTGGGCGGCAGCGATCACGGACCCTGAATGTGGGCAGCGCAAGACTTATCATGTTCAGGTCGACAGGCTGCCGGATGCCGCCTTGCTCGCATCCCTCGAGAGCGGCGTGACGATCGGCGCCGAACTGCTCGCGGTGCATTCGGCCCGCTGCCTGCGGTCGGGAGTCAAGCACGCCTGGCTCGAGATCATTCTGACGGAGGGCCGCAATCGGCATATTCGGCGACTGTTGGCCGCCCTCGGAGTGTCCGTGTTGCGTCTCGTGCGCGTGGCCGTCGGGGATTTGCGCCTCGGAGATCTGCGCAAAGGTCAATGGCGGGTGCTCGCGGCGCACGAGGTCGATGCCGCGGCGGTGCCCGCGGCGCGCGAGCTTGGTGCCGCGGAGGTCCTCGCGGCGCGCGAGCTCTAAGTTTGCCGCCCGCCGCAACGCAATGCGCGGGGACGAGGCGGGCACCTCCACCGGGAGAAGTTCGGGGGACACCCGCCCAGGTACGTGTCCGCCACGATGTTCGAACTTTTGTCACTTTGTCGATATTTCTTCTCAGAATATCGAGAGAGCGACAAACATCGAAAATTGAGTTTCAGCACATGGGTACCCGGAGCATGCAGGCGGACGGGCACACACCCCGCCGACTTCGGCGCGCTGCGGTTGGCAAGTTGCGTCGCACAGTCCGGCGCTGCGCGACGTCGGCCAGTCCGGCGCTGCGAATCGCCGAGGGCAATGCCGTTCACGCTGTCCGGCGGCAGTCGAGCCACAGCACCTCATAGGCCTCGAGCATGAGGCCGTCCCGCAGACGGTAGCTCGCGCCGCCGATCAGATCCCTCGCAACGTCCGGCTGCGCGGAGAGGATGTGGGGAGGGATGCGCTGTCGTGTCTCGCTGAAATTCGCGAGCACGAGCACGTGATCGCCCGGCATGCCGCGGCTGTAGCCGAGCACGCTGCGGGATCCGGCGCGAAATCCCTGGAGCCTGCCACCCGCGAACGAGTGCGTCGCGCGCCGTGCTTCGATCAAGCGGCGCAATCCCTGGTACAGGCGACCGGGCACGGTGGAGGGGTCATGCCGCTGTGCGTAACGCGCCGCGTCGCGCGGCGGCCGATGCACCCAGCGGCTGTCGCCAGCCTGATCGGGGTTCTCCAGGTAGCGTAAATCGTTGAGCGTCCCGACTTCGTCGCCGAGGTACAGCAGCGGGATACCGCCGCTCGACAGCGCCACGCTGTAGAGCAGCAGCACGCGGTCGACGCCGTGGCGATCGCCCTGCTCGATGCCCGCGAGGGAGGCCGAGGTGCCGCAGATGCGGCAATCGCCCGTGGCGGGATTGTCCTGGAACGGTACGCCGCGCGCGAAGCTCCCCGCGAAACGGTTGACGTAAAAGCGGTTCAGGAACTGACGATGCTGAAAGCCGTGAATGCCGAGCTTCAAGGCGTCCTCGTCGGAGAACGTCCAGCCGATGTCGTCGTGGCTGCGCACGTAGTTGACCCAGGCTGTGTCGGGCGCGAGCTGGTGGCGCGTCTCGAGCGCATGCTGGAGCAGGTTGACGTCGCGCGTCGCGAGCGTGTTCCACAGCAGCGCCATCTGCAGCGGATTATAGGAGAGCTGGCATTCCGCCGCGGAAATGTATTTGATGACGTCGTCCGGGTGGACGATCGCCTCGGACTTGAACAGCAGGCTCGGTGCGGCGATGCGCACCAGGGCGCTGAAGGCGCGGATCAGCGTGTGGGCCTCGGGAAGGTTTTCGCAAGGTGTCCCGAGCCGCTTCCACACAAACGCGACGGCGTCCATGCGCAGGATTTCGGCACCGAGGTTGGCGATCGCGAGCATCTCGCCGGCCATCGCCGTGAACACGGCGGGATTTCCGTAATTGAGGTCCCACTGGAACGAGTTGAACGTGGTCCACACCCAGCGGCCGTCGGGGAGCTGGGAAAACCCGCCGGGATGCTGGTCCGGGAAAATCTCGCGCAAGGTGCGGTCATACTGATCGGGCAGGATCCGGTCCGGGAAAATGTAATAGAACTCCTCGAATTCCGGATCGCCGCGCACGCAGGCCCGGGCCCAGGCGTGCTCGTCGGAGGTGTGATTGAAAATGAAGTCGAGCACCAGGCTTATTCCGGCCCCCCGCAGCGCCGCGGCCAGCGCCTTCAAGTCCTCGATCGTGCCGAGCTCTGGATTGACTTCCCGGTAGTCGCTGACGGCATAACCGCCATCGCTGTTGCCCGCAGGGCAGCGGAACAGCGGCATCAAATGCAGGTAGTTCAATCCGAGTTCTCGAAAATACGGAATCGAAGCCATGATCCCATCGAGGTTGCCGGCGAACTTGTCGACGTAGCAAACACCGCCCAGCATCTTCTCGGATTGAAACCACAGGGGGTCTGCCTCCCGGCGTCGGTCCAGCGCCTTCAAATCGCCCGGGCGCGAGGCCCAGGCGTCGAAGGCGGTGCCGAGAAGCGTGCCGAGAAACTCGAGAAAGTCCGGGCGCTCGCCGTAGAGAGCGGCCAATTCCGTCAACAGCGCCGGAAAGTGACGCTCGACGCGCGCGCAAAACGTCGACCAATCCGCGCCATTCGAGCGGACGGAGGGTCGGGCGCGCAAGGCCGCGAGCACGTGGTCGCGGGCCAGCGATATTTGGTGTTCGACGGCGAGCATGATGAATCCGATGCGGTGGAACGAGGCTTTGAAGAATACTGCGCAGGTCTGCTGCGCGGTACTCAGGCGCGCCGGGGACACGCGCGGGGCAGGCCCGGGGCGGGGCAGGCCGGGGGCACGCCCGGGCCACGCCGGGGGCACGCCGGGGGCACGCCCGGGCCACGCCGGGGGCACGCCGTGGGCACGCCGGCAAGGCAGGCGGGGAGCGCTTGCAGGACCTCATCAAGAGCGCCGGCGCGTGACTGCTCGGTCGCCATTGGAGACGCCGTTAACAGATCCAGTCCAAATGCCTTGAGTCGGGCCGGTATTCTAGCGATAACCCAGCATGGACCTGCGGTATGGATGGCTTTTGGCGTGGATGCTCTGGTTGGCCCTGATTCCGGGGCCCGCCTCGGCCGGAGGCATGCCACCCATGGTGTTCCGCCATCTCACGGTGGAGGACGGCCTGGCGGAAGACGCCGTGACGGCGACGCTGCAGGATTCACAGGGATTCATTTGGATTGCCACCCAGAATGGGCTGGATCGCTACGACGGCTCTGAGCTGCGGCATTTCGCGCACCAGCGCGGGCCGGGCGCCGGACTGCCCGGCAATTTTCTCTTGGGAATGCAGAAGGACCGCAACGGCGAGATCTGGATCGCAGTCAAGGACGGCGGTGTCGCGCGTTTGAACCCGCGCACCGAGGTCTTTCAGAACTATCGGCATTCCGCGGACGATGCCAGCTCGATTTCCTCCGATGGCGTACGCCAGTTATACCTGGATCGCGACGGCCAGGTCTGGATCACCACGGTTGGGGCAGGTCTCAACGTGCTCGACCCCGCCACGGGCAGGGCGCGTCGGCTGACCCACGATCCTGGCGACCCTGACTCACTCGGCAGTAATTCTGTGTTCTCCGTCGTGCAGGATCACGCGGGCAACATCTGGGTCGGTACCGACGCCGGCCTCGATGAGTGGGAGCCGAGTGCGCGGGTGTTCAAACACTTCCGGCATGTCGCCGGTGACCCCCATTCACTGAGCGACAATAGCGTGGCCACGTTGTATGTGGACTCCCGCGGCACGGTCTGGGTGGGGACCTGGAGCGGCGGATTGGACGCATTCGACGCGGGCTCGCAAGGGTTCGTGACGTATGCCGCCGATGAGCAGGATCCCACCCGTCTCAGTAGTCCGGAGGTGCGGGCGATCCTCGAAGACAGTGAAGGCCGCCTCTGGGTCGGAACCGCGCGCGGGCTGGATCTGTTCGATCGCAGATCTCGAACCTTCACGCGCTTCGGCTACGACATGAAGGACCCGGATTCGTTGCGCGACGACTACGTCTTGTCCCTGTTCCAGGACCGTGCCGGCCTGCTCTGGGTGGGCACGCAGAGTGGCGGGGTCAGCCGGTGGAACCCTCGCAGCTGGCTGTTCGGTCACGTCAATCCGGCGTGGAACGCGGGCGCGTATACGATCGCATTCGCTGATGCGGGGGACGGTCGATTGTGGGTCGGCACTCACGGGTCGGGTCTGTTCCGCTACGACAGCGCCTCGGGTCAGGCGGTTTCCGCCGAGGAGGTGTTCCACGTGGCCGATCTGATGCCCGACCGCCGCATCATGGCCTTGCTCAAGACCAAGAGCGGCGACCTTTGGGTCGGCACCAAGGCTGGCGGTCTCGTGCGCATCGCGGCGAGTGGCAGCGTCACTCGATTCCATGGCATTGCGCGCGGGCCCGATGATGCGCGTGCGCTCGGTGCGAACGGAATCATGACGCTGCTCGAGGCGAGCGACGGGCGGATCTGGGCTGGAACCTTCGGGGGAGGCATCGCGATCATCGATCCGCGCACCAACACGATCCAGCGCGTGGCGACGGATCCGGCCGTCGGATTGAATTCCCGGAATCCGCCCGCGACCGCGCTCGCTGAAGATACGGCGGGCGGCATCGTCTGGGCCGGCACCGACGGGGCCGGTATCCTCGCCCTGGAGCTGAACGGTTCGATCGTCTCGACCTGGCGCCACTCGGATTCCGATCTTACGAGCCTGGCATCGGACACGGTGTATTCGCTGAACGTGGACGGCTCCGGAAGGGTCTGGGTGGGCAGCGAAAGCGGCGGTCTCGACGAGGTGGTCGGGTCCGCCCGTGCGCCGCGCAAGCTGTTCTTCAAGAATCACTCGGTCCGCTGGCATTTGTCCGACAACACCATCTATGGCATCCGCAGCGACACACGCGGCGGCTTATGGCTGAGCGGCAATCAGGGACTGATGCGGTATGACCCGACGACGAGCGAACTGCGCCGGTTTCATCGCGACCAAGGACTGCAGGGCGAGGAATTCCATTTCGGGGCGCACTGCCGCCTGGCGGATGGACGCCTGGTCTTCGGCGGTTCGCATGGATTCAACCTGTTCGATCCGGAGCGCATTCTAGCGGCAGCGGTGGTCCCACCGCTCGTTGCCCTCACGGCGATCGAGCTGCGCGGGGTGCCGATTGCAGTGGGCGGCCCGATCGCCTCCTTGCCCGCGCTGACGGTCGGCTATCGCGATGACGTAGCCACCTTCGAATTTGCTGTGCTCGATTACGCGATGCCGGAGCGGAATCGACTCGAGTATCGTCTGCGGGGATTCGAGGATCGATGGATTCCGGTCCGATCCGGTCATCGTGCGACCTTCACGAATCTCGATTCGGGCGACTATCTGCTCCAGGTCCGCGGCGCCACGGCGGACGGTCCTTGGAACTCCAGCAGCATCGGTTTGCCCATCACCGTGCAACCGGCACCCTGGCGCTCGGTGCCGGCCTACATCGCCTATTTCGCCGCCATCGCGCTGCTCGTCTGTTGGTACCTGTGGTCGCAGAGGCGAAAACTCCGCGTGGCGGCCGCGCAGGCGGCGTACCTCGAGGCCAAGGTCGAATCCCGAACCAACGAATTGCAGGCGAGCAATCTCGAGCTGGGACGCCTGGCGCGCGCGAAGAGCGAATTTCTCGCGCGCATGAGCCACGAGATCCGGACCCCGATGAATGGCATCGTCGGCATGGGTGAGCTGCTGTTGCGCAGCGACCTCGACGAGCGCCAGCAACGGCTTGCAGCGAACCTCAAGATGTCCGCCAACAACCTCATGCAGATCCTCAACGATACCTTGGATCTCGCGAAAGTCGAGGCCGGACGGCTCGGAGTGAATGTCGAGCCGTTCGATCTCTGTGCCGTCATGAGCGAAACCGCCGAGCTGCTCGCGGCGCTCGCCGACGAGAAGGGCCTCGAGATCATCGTTGCCCCGGCTGCCGATCTAGACCGGCACGTCCTCGGCGATGCCTTGAGGGTGGGTCAGATTCTGACCAACCTGGTCGGTAATGCCCTCAAGTTCACCTCGACCGGCATGATCTCCATCATCGCCGACGTCGTCGAGCGGTCGGCGGATCGAGTCGTCTTGAGCATCTCGGTGAGCGACACCGGTATCGGGATGCCGGCGGACGTGCTGGACCGAATCTTCGATCCGTTTGCGCAGGGTGACGAGTCGACGACTCGGCGATTCGGCGGCACCGGCCTCGGCCTGACGATCTGCAGGGAACTGCTGAGTCTGATGGGCGGCCAGATCGTCGTCCGCAGCGTGCCTGGATCAGGCTCGACCTTCACGGTCCGCCTGCCGATGGACTTGGGTGAAGCGCTCAGCCTCGAGCCGGTCCGCGCTGGTGGCAGGTTGCTTCTCGTGTCGCGCAGCGCAGCGCTGGCCGACGGCTTCGAGCGACAGGCCGGACTGCTGCGCATCTCCTGCGGCGCCGTGACGCCGACCAGCGCGGGCTCGCCCGTCGAATACTTGAGCGCGTCCCGGGATTCCGTTCTCTTGGTGGATGTGGAGAGTTGTCCGGATGTGGCGGGCCACCTGCTGCAGCGCTGTCACGACGCGGACCTCGCCCGGCGCTGCATCTTCCTGGGCGCGTCGAAGGCGCTGGAGGCCTTGCAACTGCCTCTGCGGGCCCCGGGGGCCCGCACGGCGCTCAAGCCGCTCGTTCCCAGCGTCTTGCGCAGCGGACTCAATTGGCAGCCCTCAGCACCGGTGCTCCGCGGCGAGAATCCGCCCGCCGCAGGCAGAATCGATCGGCTCTCCGGGCGGGTCCTGGTGGTCGAGGACAACAGCGTCAACGCCGAGGTGATCACAGGATTTCTGGAGGCCGCTGGCTGTTCCTACCGCGTCGTGAGCGACGGCAAGGACGCGGTGCGTTTGGCACTGTCGGGCGCGTTCGATGCTGTACTCATGGACGTGCAAATGCCGGGGATGGACGGCTGCACGGCAACGACCCTGATCCGCCGCGCTGCGGGCGGCCGGGTCCGAATCCCGATCATCGCCCTGACTGCCGACGTCACGGACTTGCACCGGCAGCGCTGCATCGAAGCGGGCATGGATGCGTTCCTCGCCAAGCCGCTCGCGCCCGACAGCCTCGTTGCAACGCTGGCGCGCTGGCTCCCCGCGGATTCAGCCGCGGCGGCCGGGGCGACGAATGTGATCTCGGCGCATGGCCTCTCCGTGATGAGGCAGTTGGGACTGCGCGGCAAAGGCGACTTCGTGGCGCGGGTGACCGTCAAGTTCATCGAGGCCTCGCGGCGCCAGGTGAGCGCCATCACGGCCGCAGTATCGGCGGCCGACCTCGGCAGCGTCGCCAGGCAATGCCATGCGCTCAAGTCTGCCGCGGCCCACGTCGGTGCGGAGGAGCTCGCGGCTTGCGTCGTCGAACTCGAGCGTGCAGCAGCGGATGGTGATCTCGTCCGGGCAGAAGCCTTGGGCAAATCCTTGGGCGCGCTCGCGGAAGCCGCGATCGAGTCGCTGCGCTCGGAATCGGTGCAGCG
>Ga0209611_10009362_pt1 | contig 14856 bp, 20 predicted proteins | sample S1TSphgellanicum_3_FD_187693 | JGI IMG/M metagenome (GOLD analysis project Ga0209611, IMG submission 187693) | Host-associated microbial communities from peat moss isolated from Minnesota, USA - S1T2_Fc - Sphagnum magellanicum MG (SPAdes) (version 2) | ecosystem: Host-associated > Plants > Peat... | reverse complement strand
CACACTTTCTAACACTTTCTCACACTCCCTAGCACTTTCTTGCACTCCCGGGAGTATGTGATGTGACTCCCGGGCTTCCTTTTGCTTTGACTCCCGGGCTTCCTCTTGGCTTAACTCCCGGGCTTCCCTTTGGCCCGCACCCTTGTAATCCCCTTTGCCTTGGTCGCGAGCCCAAAGCTAGGGTTGCGACACTTACCAAACCACAGCTGGTGAAGCTCAACATTGATCTGGACCTTTCGACAGGTGGAAAAGCAAAATCTTTCTTCCAAAAATACAAGGATGTCTTTGCATGGTCCTACAAGGATTTCAAAGGAGTACCTCTTCACATTGCTCAACATTGGATTGAACTAGATACAACGATATTGCCTTCCCATCAAAACCAATATCGAATGAATCTCAATTATGTAGCTATGATCAAATAGAATTTGGAAAAACTTTTGATTACAAGATTCATTGCTGCGATGGAAGAAGTAACTTGGCTTTTGCCCATTGTGGTGGTCCCCAAAAAAAATGGTAAACTATGCATTTGTGTCAATTTCAGGATATTAAATGCAACCATGAAAAAGGATCCATATCCTCTACCATTTACGGAAGAAGTCTTGGATATGGTAGATGGACACAAAGTATATTCATTTTTGGATGGACTTTCTGATTACCATTAGATCATGACAGCATCAGAAGATCGATACAAAACAACCTTCATCACCGAATGGGGCACTTTTGTGTGGTTAGTCTGCCTTTCATATTAAAGAATGGGCCCCCAACCTACCAACAAAATATCAATATGGCTTTCAAGGAACATTTTGGTGTGTTGGTGAAACTATTTTTGGATTATTTCAGCGTTTTCAATTATTTGAAAACACATATGGCAAAAACTTTGATTATGCTTCAACAAATGTTGACAATTCAGTATTAGCCTTAACTCGGAAAAAATATGTTTATACTGTTTTTTTGTGTCATACTTAACTACATTGTGTCTAAGGAAGAGAAGTTACCAAATCCTAAGAAGATCGCAGCCATAGCCAACATGTCGAAACAAAAAACCGCCAAGAACATTCAAGTTCTCAACAACATGGCCCAATTTTATTGTTGTTTTATTTGGAACTTCATTTTCATCATGGCCCTAATCACAAAATTGTTACAAAAAACCAAAGTTTTTAAGTGGACTCCCAAACATTAATAGGCATGGGAGGTAATTAAGCAAAATTATGTCGATGCATCAATCATGATTACACCAAGGTGGGATTTGAAATTTCGCATCCACACCAACACATCTAATTTAGCAATCGACGTTATGTTAGCTAAAAATCCAATTGGAAAATGCGACCAACCGATTGTGTACATGTTTTGGTTGTTGAACAATGTGGAGAAAAACTACACAACTAAAAGGGAAGTGATGGCAATGGTGTAAGCTCTTCACAAATTGTGCCACTACCTACTCGGTAACAAGTTTGTTTTTTATGTAAACCATATGGCCCTCCTTTACTTGGTCAAGAAACCCCAAGTTTATGGTCGGATAGCCCAATGGCTTCTCCTGTTTCTTGAATATGATTTTTCAATGATATATAAACCTGAAAAATCACACTCAGTGGTAGATGCCTTATCTCATTTGTCGACATCCGATGAATCAAATGGAGTGCTAGATCAAATCACTCATGCAACCCTATTCCTACTCAAACCAATATGTTGTAGGAAATTCACAATTACTTACAAACATGAGATTTTTTAGTTTTGTACACACCAAAACAAATATGGAAATTGACTTTAAAGGCCTTACCCCATGCATTGCAATAAGGCAAGTTGTACAAATAAGGCCAGGACCAGATTTTTCGACCATGCATATACTAGGAAAAAATTCCAGTAATCCTCCAAGAAATGCATGAAGGGGTAGGTGGAGGTCATTTTTCAATAAACATCACAATCTTAAAAAAATTGGGTTGCAAATACTAATGGTTGGCTCTTCACAAGGATGTTATGGACAATTGCAGATCTTATAACAATTACCAATGGACAAACAATTTTGTCCACACCAGTCTGGTTAAACTGATCATAATATTCCCTACCAAGCCTTTCACAAAATGGGGCATTGATTTCATACGCCCCATCAAACCAATAGGTTGTTACACAAGTAATCGCTATGTTTTAGTGAATCGATTACACTATCAAGTGGGTAGAGGCCAAAGTGTTGTGAACAAACACTACAATGGTCATAGCACAATTCGTGTATGAATTTATCTTTACATGATTCAGCTACCCACTCATCTTGGTTAATAATCAAGGTGTGCACTTTATCAACGATGCCATCCAAACCTTGACTATGCACTTTTTGTTTAAACATACAAGTTCCACTACCTACCCACAAAAGAATGACTAAGCTGAATCAACTAACAAAATCATTGGCCTACCCCTCGCCAAACTAGTGAATGAGAAGCGCAATGATTGGGACAAACACCTGCACATAATTTTATTTGCTTACCAAACAACATTCAATCCTTATAATCGGATGTCCTTATAATCATTTGCACATAATTTTATATGCTTACCAAACAATTCTTCAACAAGGAATTGGAGTTAAATGAGGTTCAGGTTACTTTGGAAAAACAAATAGAAATGAGTCCTTTAGATACTACTTCAGGCAAAATTATTTTTGGCAAGGAATCGAAACTAAATAAGGATCTAGTTATAACTCCTCCACAACCGGATATATTAAAAATTTGGTTACATTTTTTGTATACCTAGAACCAAAAGTGATAGGTATAGTTCCTTTCCCACCATCAAATGATGGGCTTGGCATAGATGGTTTTTCAATTGAAACACTGAATGGGACAGAGAACATTGTAATATGGTGCAGGAAAAACCAAGTGGGGTGCTATGTGCTATAAGTTGTGTACTTGGAAACATTGGAAACAACCATGGGAATAATGGGAATTGGAGAAGAGAAATCAATGATAGTTCCTCCCTCGCACATTGGAACAAAACAAGACATGTACACCAAAAGTGAAGGATTGGACACCACCAGATCCAACAAACCAGGTATTGGCAACAAGAAACAGATACCACTAATCATTATCAAAAACTGGTTATGAAGAACCGGGGTTAAAAAATCGACTACGAAAATGGCGTTATGAAGAATCAATTAAAGAAAGGGCTTACCTAAAATGGTTATAAAAGAACAATTATCAAAAAATGTTACAAAAAAACCGTTACTGAGGAAAGTTGTTACAAGTAAAACAAATGAAATGGTTACAATCGGTTTTAATGGTTACTAGAAAATGGTTGGAATTGTTTCCAACAATCACATTAAACAAACCATTTCAATCATTACCAAAAATCCATTGGCTTTCAAAACATTTTCTTATGTAAGTACTGCCACTATTCATGTACCTCTTATTAGTTTTTTGTTTCATTATGCTACCGGTATTATCAGCTGTTCATTTCCTTCTCTATTTTGCCTATTGTCTCATTTGTTGCATTTTGTATTCTGTCCATTGTTTGTGTCATTTTCAGTCATCATGAGAGGAAGCGTGAGCAAGGAAAAAGCAAAGCAAATGTTGAAGTTAATCTTCAAAAGCGGTAAAGCCAAATTTCGAATGGGAGATTACCCCGAACAAGGGACACTAGCAAGAAAATATTTAATGTCCATTTTTGGTAAAAATGACCTTTTTACCGAAATGGACAAGCTGCATAGGTGGATAGTTGAAAGAGATGTGGCTTGGGCAAAGGAGGTAGGAATAGGATGTCTTTTTAGTTTTGAACTCATGCCCATTCACCCTTTAGTGGAAGAATTTATCCAAGGTATTGTCTGGTCTAATATGGACATGATAATGTTAGTAGTATAAGGGGTTTTGGTGCTACTCATTGAAGACACAATGGTAGAAATGCTACTATTGCCACAAGTCGAGCACTCAAAATTATTGGCAAAGCACAAGGAGCCGAATCTCCCAAAAATAGTTCCCTTAGAAGCGTGGTGGACAGGGAAGGATGGAAAGTGTCTATGCTCAAGGGCATATACGTTGCTAAGATGTTTGCTCTCATTTAGGCCATTTGGTTGAAGAGGAGTCACTTCACTTACATGGTGAAAAAACTCATGATCTTGGTAGTGTTCACCAAAACCGGATTACAAAATCAATTGGGCAAACATTGTGTTCAACAACCTTCACAACAAGTTGAGGGATTTGGGCAATCCCCACAATCCAACATGACTAAAGATGTGGAGTTTGGAGGAGCACAAATCCTTGACATAGTGTTCCAAAAATGGTTTCTGGTGGACCTGAGCTTTCAAGTTTTGGAATTAGAAGAGGACGATGAATCGGATGAAAACTCGCCAACCAAAGCGAAGAGGAGGAATTTATCGCTAGGCCTAGGCGTGCAATCAAAAGCCACACCTATGGATATGGACGAAAGTCCGAATCCAGTGGCTCCAAAGGGTGAAACAAAACACCCACAACAAAATGAAATAGAACCAAAAATTATCCTTCCAACATTGAGGAGTTGGACCTTGGGCTGGTTGCAATTGCGCTTTCAATCTTCTGCATTAGGGAAATGCACGTTGGTAGAGTGAACACTAGAAATGACACCAAGTCCCCAAAAAAGAACCCAAATTGGAAGTCCTTCTAAAGACAAAGATTCAGAACCTACACTTGGTATCTTATTTCCAAAAGAAACCCCTCCAACGTAGTAAGAGACAAGTGCATCACAGTTGCAACATTTACACAAAAGGCTTTCCTCCAAAACCATTATGGTGAATATCTTATTGGATGTTGAAACTCTTCCAAAGTTTAATTCTAGTGTTGATACGGCAACCAAAAGTCCGTTGCATCAACCAAAGGTGGATTTTTTCAATTTCGATTGGTGTTTTTGGAGACACCATAGGCAACTGAACCCTAGAGTTCAATAGCTCCTACAATCCATGCCTTTCTAAGTAGCTTGGAATCTTACCTCTTGATGTCCAATTTGTACATCTTGTCGATGACAAATATCAACACGAAGTTTCGACATTTGACAATAGAGTGTGATGCCTTACTAGAGAATAACCAAAATATTTTCAGTGAGAAAGAAGATCTTGAAGCCTTAGTCAACCGGCTTAGGGCAGCCAATGAGGAGGATTCCAAAACCATCCAAGATCTAGAACAACAGCTTCATGAAGTTGACACGATGCGTCTGCAGTTGAACGCATTGGAGGCCCAAAACAATGATTGCCAGGAGGCTATTCCAAGGCTGGAGGAATGTCTACAAGTAGTGGGCTTGCCCTCGATGCATTATAGAAGGATAAGAACTAACTGGAGGTCTAGTACCAAAAGGAATCTGAGGACTAAAAAGGGTTGGAACAAGAGTTGGACAAGGCTAAAAAGAGTTTAAAGTCCACCAAGGGCTAGCTAGCCTGCACCAAATAAACAAATTCAGGGGTTGGAATAGGAACTTAGAAACATAATCGGAAAAAAGTAAGAGTTACTAAAGGAAGTGGAAAAATTATGATCCAACCTTCTTTTGATTAATGCCAACCTTGAAGCCCTTGTAGAGGAGATGTAGGTGTTGACCCAAAAGGCCGAAAAGTCAGACTTCTATTACCACAAGATGGTGAAGTTTGAAACCTTACAAATGGAACACACTTTCACAAAAACAAAATTATTAATGCATCAAAGCTGGGGTTGCAAGAATAAGGTCAAGTTCTAGGAATCACTCAAGGGCAAGGTGGTAGAAATCTTGGAGGAAAATTTTGCAAGCCACAAAAAATATGAAGAGTTCTATATCCTCCAAATAAAGCACTGTCAAAAATTGATGCCACATTTGGTAATGCCAAACTTCCAACCAATGACTATGGCATTTTCGACTACATCCACCTTTGCCACACGAGCCAACAAAGCTCAAAAGGTAAGCAAAAAAATGAAAATCAACTCTCACAGAGTTGCAACTAAAATTGGGATAGGTATTAAAGAAAAATTGGGTAGCTGACTTCAATTAGAACTTCAACCTAATTCCGGTGTAAAGGAAAAAGTTGCAGAAGTTCAAGAGGTTTTGGTGGAGGAGGTCAAGGACTCACCCCTAAGGTTACAACCAGAAGGCACGCCTCATGAAGTAGTTGAATTGGTTATTGAACCTCCCCATGACCTAGTAGAATATATAACCAAATTCAAAGTTAGTTTCAATAGGATTGGAATAGTTGTACATAATAATGTTAGGCAGTTAAAAAATTTTGTTACTTTGTTTTGCGATTCTGAGGATGTAATCCTACTTAGAAAGGAGGATAATGTTGAAATGAAAAACATTTTGTAATCAAAACCAAGTTTTATAACCGAATCCAATGGAATTTTAGTTGGATCAATGTAACCAAAACTAGATTTATGGAACCAAAACCAAATTTAGATAATTGAAATTGAATTGGTGTAACCAAAATTGGATTTATGGAATTGAACCAGATTTGTCTTAATCAAAACCAAATTTAAAGATGTTTAATTTTAGAATCGAAAATCTAGAAATGATTAATCGGACTAGTAGTTAGGATTTTTTTTTATAAGGTTTGAAAGGTATATATCTAGGGGGATTTTCAATTTTTCTCTCTCTCATGAAAAAAAAGATTGTACAAATTTGTTTCAAGCCTAATTGTGGAAAAAGTTCAAACCTTTTGAGTTTCTTACCTTCTTTTTTGAAGTAATCAGTGTTTTTGGCCAAAGGGGTATTTCTCCACAAGGTTTTATGTTCTCAAGTGTGTTCATTCAATGTGTGTGTTTTTCCTTGTTTATCTTTTTGTTATCACACGAGTTTTAAATTTGTGTTCTGATATTTAACGTGGTTGCAGGTGTTTGCCCCCACTTCAAATCTGGTAGTGTGATTACCCTATCGAAAATTGGAATATTTTGGAATCTATTTGATTTATTAGTAGTTGAATTTGGGTGGTTTTAAAGATCACCTCTCTTGGACAAGAATTTATAAAACTTCTATTTCACTTATAAACTCGATTATTTATCAGGGGGCCTCAACAGTTTCAAAATGAAATTTTAGTAAAATTTGAATCTATTTTCTTGTGTTTTGGTGAGAAACTACTTCTTTTTTAAACTTGATATTTGTTCATCAATTATTTTTGTACACTTTACCATGCTTTCACCCCCACTAAGTTCATTAATTAGGAATTTTTTTCTTTTGTAAACTCAAGTTTAAATTTTTTCCAACTCCTGTTGTTGCACGACACCAATGATGCTTCACCTTTGGCAAATTTTTTAGTGAAGACACTAGCTATCATTTCTTCAGCTAGGTAATATTGTAACATCACATCTTTAGATGTTACTCTCTCTCTACCAAAATGATAATATATTTCAATGTGCTTGGTGTGTGATGATACTTAAGATTAAAAGTGAATGCAATTGCACTTTGGGTATCACAATAAATAATTGTGGAATTTGTTTGGGTTTATTTCAAATCTACATTAAAAGTTTAAAACCAAATTGTTTTTTTCATTTTATGTGTCATTACCATGTATTCAACTTCTGTGCTTGAAAGAGCAAAATTGTGTTTTGCCTTTTGTTGCTCCAACTTATTGCTCCACCTAATAACAATATTTAATAGTATACCTTTTATTATCTACATTTCCTACCTAGTCAAAATCCGTATAACCAACAAGTTGGATTTTACTTTCTTTAGATATTAAATTACCTTAATATGTGATCAAAGTCCCTTATAAGTATCTCATGATACATTTTATAGTTGTCTAATGATGTTTGTCAAGATTTGAAAGATGTTGAGAAACAACTCCCACTTCAAAACAAATTTTTCGTCATGTGCATACCATGGCATACATGAGACTGCCCACAGCTAATTGATAAGGCACATGCTTCATTTCTTCTTATTCTAGGGTAGTTGGTTGTTAATTTGAATGTGTAAGTTTCACTCCTACTTCAACTACAATACTTACTGGTTTAGTTCTTTCCGAATTGCTTTAATGCAGGTACATATTTATGTTAACGTAAATGTATTGTCATGGTTGTCATGTTCCTTTGAACTTGGATACCAAGAAAATATTGCAATGGTCCCATATCGACCATTTCAAATTCTTTAGACAAATATTGTTTTGTTTCTTGTAATAGCGATAAACTATTACTAACTATGAATACATCATCAACATATAATACTAAAATCACATAAACCTCCTCTTATGATTTGATATAAACATTAGTGCCAACTATGTTTTTCTTGAATTTATCTTTGAATAGATAAGAGTCTATTCATTCATACCATGCCCTAGAGGATTATTTTAATCCATAAAAGGTTTTTCTTAATTTGTAAACCAAGTGTTTTGTACCTAGTTTCACATAACCCTTTGGTTGTTGCTTATAGATATCTTCCTCTAGATATCCATTTCGAAATGCAATCTTTACATCCATCTAATGTAATTCCAAATCTTTTTCTGCTATAATTGCCATTAAAGCTTTTATTGATGTTACTTTTACCACAAGTGGAAAATTTTATTAGTAGTTTATGCCAGCCACTTGAGAATATCCTTTAGTTACGAGAGGTGCTTTGTAACGATCTATGCAACCAATAGATTTTAATTTGACTATAAACATCAATTTGCATCCAACCAAAAATCTTCCATTAGGTGATTTGGTGAGTACCCATGTTCTGTTCTTCTTTAAGGATGTATATTCCTCCCATATCGCTTTTTCCACTTATTTGCATATGGTCTTATTAAAACTTCTTTAGAATTATAGGTTCATTCCCTTCTCCACCTTTAGTGATTAAGGCATAATTAATTGATTCAATGAGTTTTTGAAGTGGATTTGTTACTTTGGACTTAAATTATTGTAATAGTTTTTCTTCATCATTTTCATGAACTTGGCAATTTGTGGGTGAATCCATCCTTGGGTGGTACCACTAGAAACCATTTCAAAGAATGGTTAAGGAACCAAATTTAACAACCAAAACATCTTTTTGGGCCCTTTCCTTTAAATGTTTTCACAACTACAATTATTTTTTTTTTCATGTCTATCCATTGCAAGCATTAATATATGGCTTGAAGTTTATTTAGGATTTTAAAAATAATAATTAAAAAAATATTTATGATTAAAATGGCCCTGTAAAAAATCAATAGCTTCAACTTTGAAAATTCATAGATAAGCTAAATTACATTTAATCAATTAATTGCCTGATAAAAACCTAAAATAAAATGACTTTCAAATTACCTTAGGAAAAAAATTCACAAGAAAATTCTCAAATCAAGTTTCAAATTTTTGGTCCTAAAAAAAAATTTCAAGGAAAAAAACTAGTGTTACATTTTTGAAACTTTTTTTGAATGCAATGATTATGAACATCAAAATACACAATATTCTTGATAATATTATGATTTCAAATTCTATGGAACTTAATAAATGAATTAGTAAAAACTAATTATAAAAATATTTATTTAAATGTTTCCTATGATTTTCAAAGTTCGATGGGTCTAAGAAAATCAAGGTGTGATGTTTTTAGTGGTACCACCCAAGGACAAGCTTGCCCTTGTTGGTTTTTGTATGTTAGCAATTTTTTCACTTCTTAATTCTGGTCGATCAAAGTCCCACATTTCATAATTTTGTTCATTTGAAATTGTGTGTTTTAGGGTAATCTATTGAAAAGTTGTTGGTCGAATAACATCTTGTTGTTGCACTTGTTGAGGAATCAATTATTGTCTTGCTTCAAGTTTAACATGAAGTTTTTTGGTATTCATCATTGTTCATGTTATTTCTATCTCCCACTATATCTAACAACCCTTTTCCTTCATCACAAATGATATCTTTATTAAATATAATCTTCTTTGTAATTGGGTTGTATAGTCTATATCATTTAGTTTCAGTAATATACTTTAACAATATATACATTTCATACTTTTTGAATCAAATTTCTTTCATTTTTTTCTAGGTATATGCATATGTGCATTACACCCAAATATTCATAAATGAGATATTGATGGTTTACTACCAATCCAAACCTCTTTAAAAGTGTTCCCATCCATTGCCATAATGGGGGACAATATTTTGACATAAGCAACTATTGCTATTGCTTTTGCCCAAATTTTTTCCCTTAATTTGGATTGTTGTAACATACTCCTTGCATATTCTACTAAGGTTTGATTTTTACAATTTGCAACTCCATTTTGCTTTGGAATTTTTGGAATAGGAAATTGTCTCATAATTCCATTTTCTTTGCAAAACTAGTTAAAAGCATTAGAGGTGTATTCACCACGATTATCATTTCATAACACTTACAAATTTTGCATGTTTGCCTTTTTGCCATTAATTGATATTCCTTGAAATGCCGTAACATTTCATTTTTCTATTTTAGAAAATAGACAAATGTCCTTATACCATAATCATCTATGAAAGTCAAAAATTACTTAACTCCTCCAATTGAGGTTGCTTACATGGGTCCTCACAAATTTGAATGTACTAACTCCAATAGCTCTTTCACTTTTGTGCCTCCTTGCTTTGGAAACTTGTTTTTGTGTTGTTTTCCTTGGAGACAATTAATACATAATGGTAAGTCATTTGATTTCTTCAAATCAAATCCATGAACCAAGTTCCTTGTTTGCAATTGTTTAAGGCCATCCATCCCTAGGTGACCAAATCTAGGATGCCACAATTTTACATTTGTATATTTGTCCACAATTGATAATTGTGCAATATTATCAATTTGATATTCTTTGGTTGTATTATAATTTGACATACCTAGTCGATACAAGTTGCCATCTTTCTGGGTTGTGGCAATTTCAATTCCATCCTTGTCTTTAATAAAACAAGTATGTGTTGTGAATTCGAATTTGTGTCCTAAATTAAAAACTTGATTCACTTAGATTAAATTTTTGCACAAGCCATGAACATGGAGTATCTTTTGTAAGTATTTGATCATTCCTCCAAGAAACTTGATTCCCACAGATCCAGGTCCTTCAACTTTATGAAAGGTGTTGTCACTAATATACACCATTTCTTGCGTCAAAAAAGGAATGTAACCCCTAAACCAATCTCTTTGTGGTGTCAAGTGTTGGGTAGCTCTCAAATCCACATACCACACATTTTGTTCAACAATATTATTAGTAAATGCACACACTATTGTAAATAAATGATCCTCTGTCTTTAAAATATTTATTTGGTTTTGATTTGTTTTGTTAGCTTCTTTAGTTATCCACTTTTTACAATCTCTTATTTGATGTCTTGGTATTTTATAAACATTTATTAGGAAACTTTTTAATATTTTATTTGTTGTTATTTGTGATTTTATTATTATTATTATTATTGTTTTTTTTTCAAAGGTTATAGGCGAACCCATCCTTGGGTGGTACCATTAGGAACCACCTCAAGGAGTGGTTAAAGAACCAAAAACAACCAAATCATTTTTTGGGGCCCTTTTCATTAAATGTTTTCACAATTATAAATTATTATTATTATTATTTCATGTTTATCAATTGCATGCACTAATATATGGCTTGAAGTTTATTTAGGAATTTAAAAATTGGAAAACTTTAAAATTTTATATTCCTAATTAAAATGGCATTTAACAAATCGACAGCCTCAACTTTGGAAATTCATAAATAAATCATATTCGATCAATTAACTTCCAAATAAAAACTTAAAAATAAAATGACTTTCAAATTACATTAGGAAAAAAAATTATAAAAAAAATCATAAATCATGTTCCAAATTTGTGTTCCTAACCAAAAAGTTCAAGGAAAAACCAAGCATTACGTTCTTGAAACTTTTTCTAAATGCAATGATAAGGAACATCAAAATACGCAATATTTTTGATATTATTGAAATTTCAAAATCTATGGAATTTAATAAATATATATATTTTTAAAAAGAAGTGTTTCCTATGATTTTTCAAAGTTTGATGGGCCTAGGAAAATCAAGGATTTATATATAAACTTTCATATGAAAACATAAACATGAATAAAAATAAATTTTCACAATTGAACAAGGAAATATAATTATAGTTGACATATGATCCCCTTATGCATAAGGAAAAATGTTTCCTATGCTTTTTCAAAGTTTGATGGGTCCAAGAAAATCAAGGTGTGACATTCCTAGTGATACCACCCAAGGACACGTTTGTTTCCTCCAAAAAACAAAGTAATTGATTTATCTATTGGAGATGTGCCATTAGTTTTTCACCATATTTCCTCTTGAAGAATAAATCCAATTACCATCTCTAGTGATAGTGTTTGATGTGCACTCATAAATACTACAAGTCCTTCATAGGACTCTAGTAATGTTGATTAAAAAACTACAACACTGTTTGCTTCACTCATGGGAGCTCTTGCAAAATCCATTTGACTTAACAATATCTTGAATGCATTTGCATGTTCTGTTATAATGGCATCTTCAGCTATTTTAAGTCAATATAATTGTTTTGACAAATATATTTGAGTTGTTATGTTCTTAATTGCATAGAACCCTTGCAGGGTATCCATGTTTCTTTTGATGTTTCAGCTTGAGAGATGTGTTATAATGTTGAATCTTTCACATTAAGAAGGATGCTAGCTCTTGCTTGACCATCCTTCCTATCCCATGCTATTTATCTGGTACCGAGAGTAGAAGGTTTCAATTCACTCCCCTCTACCACACTCCAAAGATCCCTGCCCAACAACACCATTTCCATTTTAACTTTCCATGTGTGAAAGTTAGTTCCATCAAATTTCTCTGGAAAACCCCCAGATTCAACAGAAGCCATTTTTTGCTTCTGTTTATGTATTTTCTGTGACTATATATACTCTGGCTCTGATATCATGTTTGAAATCAATGCTTTATTATTTTGAGGAACTCTCCACCCATCCTCAGAAGACACACACTGCCTATGGTGCAAACTATGCATCTTTGTGGAGGCATCATGTGAGGAGGTCAATGGCTGTAAAATTCATTTTTCTGGTACATGCTTAGTTTCAACATTTGTATGGAATTTTGGTGTGTCCACCTTAGAGGTAGATAGGTTGCATTTTAATCCTCAACTATTTTAAACTACTAGCACACCATTTTGGTCAAATATGAGGAATTGATGTTTTTCCTTAAGGAGGTTTGAAGGTGAAAACTTAATTGGCAAACTCCAGCACCTGAAAGGATTACAAAATGATTGCCTTCAAAACTCAATAAAATTTATGAAACATAAGGAAGTTTTGCATATTCCAGAACATGCCATAGTATTCATGTTTAAAATGTATGATCATCCTCCAAAATAGATGTGAAATTATCTGCTGAAATACCTGTTTCTTTTAATTACAGTGTTTGGCCAAAAACAACTTTGGGAAAATCTTATGGGTTTGATGAAAAATTACAATTGGTTCTGGTGGAATGGCCCACCACTTGTGGATTAGATATCTTTCATCTTTTTGTGGACAAAACAACCACAAAATGCCAAGCCATCTGTTCACACAAAGATGATTTAAGTTGTAAGGGAAAGCACTGATCTTTTCATCATGGCTATCTTTAATGGGTTTGAGTCTGCACTGATTCCAGGTTCAGGACAATGAAAAACTTCTGCTCAATCACTTAGATATTTTTGTTGCTACCATTTAAAATTGGAGCCCCATGGCCGAGATTAAGGTGAGTCACCTTCTATGTAAAGGCCATGCTACTTCTGCCAGTGGAGATGCTCTGTGATATGGTTTTGCAAATTGGCCAATTATCCATGACCCATTATGGAAAGGAGTACAGATTGCTTACCCGGACAGAAACAACTTGAGTCGGATTTCTGGTTTCATTAATACATATATGATTAGACAAAAATGGTGAATTAGATCTACAATTTTTTTTCACCCTCTCTGTATATAGACAAGGGTGATAGGATTAGTGTGCTGATATAGAGAGGGTGTTGAATAGGCTAGTGTATAAATGTGCTGAAAAGATGTTATGGCCCTTGAAATTGCTAAATTTGGTGGTCTGAATAACTTTTTCTTAGTTATCTTGAGTGAATTAACAATTAAATGTGTAATAAGGTTTGATAAGTTTTGTGAGAATTTTGGAGGACCAATGGAAATGCTAGAGAGATACCATTGTTTTCAACATTCAGTTGAATAGGGTTGTTTGTAAGCTTGAACATTTGTTGTCAATGGGATTGCTAGATTTGATGGTTAGAATTTGTTTTCTTGGTTATCGCAAGTGAATTAAAAGCCAAAGTGAAATAGCTATTTACAGACAGGCTTCTAACTTCCCAATGTGATTGCCATTTGGCCCACCCCACACATTACTTGTGTACTTTGCTTTTGCATGCTGGCAAAACATATTATATAGGGTGGACCATCTAGCAATCTTGGATTGACTGATGGTGGTTCTAGAGCTTCTTTATCTGTGTCATGCCCAGATTTATCCCACCACTGCTTTGTCTTTTTTCACTCACGAGGTTCATGTCTAGAAAAGTCTAAAGCATTGAAATCCACACACAAAAAACAATTGTCATCACCAGAGTGATCCACAGGACTGAATATAGCAGAAGATAATGGCATAAAAAGAGGCGACTGGAAGTCTGGAACAGCTCCAAAGTTGGATCCCGCAAAAAGACTTAGATAAACACGCCAAAGGTTAGGCGGGGTCCAGGGAAGCAAGGAGTCTGCTTGGATCTGTTTTTTTGTCCTACTTACTGGGCATGTTGACTTCAACAGGCTCACTGGGGTTCAGGAGGTAGTGACAGTCCTGTGGGGCCTGTTCCATAGTGTAACTGGTGTTCAACACATTCACAATACTAGTGAATAATATTAACTTTCAGCCTTTCATGTATTTAGGAAGTAACTGCTTAAGAAAATCCACTATCACCCATAGCAATTATGAAAAGAACAAAACCCTGCAAAAGTAAAGGAATAAGACCTTTGTTCCTTTGGCCCCTTTTTGACCCACTTAGGGTTTTTGA
>Ga0209611_10009361_pt1 | contig 14857 bp, 13 predicted proteins | sample S1TSphgellanicum_3_FD_187693 | JGI IMG/M metagenome (GOLD analysis project Ga0209611, IMG submission 187693) | Host-associated microbial communities from peat moss isolated from Minnesota, USA - S1T2_Fc - Sphagnum magellanicum MG (SPAdes) (version 2) | ecosystem: Host-associated > Plants > Peat... | reverse complement strand
AAAAAAAAACCACAAAGAGAAAAAGATCATAGAGAAGAAAAAGAAATGTAGAGAAGGTAATCTTTTCTCCCTTCTACATTTGGGATGAAGCACTCCTCTTGCTTTTTCCTCTCCAGATTCCTTCAAAGTTGAGCTCTCCACCTTCCTCAAGCCTTTTGTCTACATCTCTTCGAAACTTTATGCTACTCAAGCTCATGAGCTCTTCTAAGCTTTGGAGATGGAGTGAGCAGAAAATGAGGTGAGGGAGGTAGGAGGGCAGACGTAGGTAGGAGGGGAAAATTTTGGGGCAGAGAAGAGGGGTGAAAAATCCCTGGGCAAGGCAAGAGGATATGTTTTTGGTTCATCCCCAAAACAGCTTGAACAGCCTCATCCTGAACTGGTGCATTGGTGGTTGTTGTTTCACTCCAGCCCTACCACAGTACCTTTTCCTTTTCAGGTTCAATAGTAAGTACATTATTTTTTTAGATTCCTTATATTTTTAAAAAACCTGCCTGAAACATCGAAATCGAATGAAATTGTTTCTCTGTGCTATTGATCGAAATTGAGACAATTGTGTGGGCTGTATTTTGGATCTTATCATTTTCTTTGTTTTCATGACTTGATATCTAACAAGTTGTTGAACTAGTTTAGGAGAAACTAGAATTTTTTCTTAAACCATGCTGATTTTCTCACATCCAAATTTCCCTTTGGATAACACCAACAAAGGCTGAAATAATAGAGAAATCCGTAAATTCACCTTGTCTCAACTCTATCTTCACCCTGTCTTTGGACCTCCTTTCACCCCTGAACCGTTCTTTCAGTGGTATCCCTATATGTAATGAAAATTTATTAAAATTCAGGATGAAATACTGAAACTCAACATTTAATGCACAAGGTTCGAGAAGAATTATAGTAGCTGCACAGGTAGGAGCAGTGAAAATATATGTAGTAGCAGTGGAGGAGCTCAGGAGAAAAGAAAGACAGGGTGAAACTCAGAAAACCCTGAGGTGTCTGCTCCTCGTTCTTTTTTGGGTTTCACAGTCTTTCTTTGTAATGTACTTTTTTGCAGGTTTCTTTTGAATCTCACCCTGTTCATGACCAAACTCAGGGTATCTTTCCTGACTTTGCGGATAACTTTAATACATGTAAAAAACTTTCATAGAAGATGGCAGCAAATCATTTGAATAAGCAAACTATGAAGAAAGTAATGGCATTTCAAAAGGCTGGAATACTAATGTAGAAACTTTCATGGAAGCAATTACAAATCATTTGAACAACCCATAATTCTGGGGATCATCCAAAAATCTCCATACTCACAATTTAAAAAGTGAGAACAATGTGAAAAGTTCTCCTTTTCAGTTGCAGAAACACTTCAGCATAAGAAGTTTTGAACTAGAAAGAAAGAGCAACAGAAAAAGGGACAAAACTAAGACCAAAATGAAAAAAAACGAAAAAATGCACATGTGTGCCATATGAACAAGAGTATTGTCTAGAGGTGTTTGAACAATTGCAAAATGTCGCACATGTTGAGTGACCTTCAACAACAATAAAATGAGTGAATGAGATCAGATGTGGAGTCTATACAAACATAGTCTAGCAACACATAAATACATAGATCGTGTCATGAGTTGCACATGTGGCTTTTCCTCATGTTCAAATCACTTTTGGGTAGTATGAATAAAATACTATCTGAAAAATAGATCCCTCCTTTTGTCAAAACTCTTTCAGCTTGCGATTGAATGCTTTGGCAATGGAGATCAGAAAATTGGTATTGCTTAAGGTGAGGAAAGTAGCATATCTCTGCTGCAGTGGTGAGAATCATCTGAGGTCTCATCCAGTTGTAATAGGAGCAGTGTATTGACTACTTGAATTGACTGTATTGAGCTTCAAGGTTGACAGGTTGGGAATGGGGTGGGGGGTGTCTGCTCCTCCTCCACTTCCCCTCAAATTCCAGGTTATTGCCGCCTTTTCATCATCACTCTGCATCAGTTTCGCATACTCTGCAAGGTCAAAATCATCATCTGCAAGCGAAGCATCTACTTTGTCTTTGTCAAAAAGACTGTCCAGAATTTTCATTGACTCAGCATCATCACTGTACACAAATTTCACTTTGCGAGCTGTCCTGGGATCGAGAAATGGCTTCACAATCTGCATCCAAGACATGATACGTTAAAAAGGAGCTTTTAGTACAGCACAACAGGGGACTCCCTGATGTAACCACAAGACTGCAATCTACTGCAAAAAACAAGAGTGAGAGTTTCTGTAAAATTGCAAAATAACTCAAAATTCCACTTGATGTACAATTTTGGCACAAGTAGGAATGGAATCTCTAGAAAATCAATAACAGCAACTCCTTCTTCAACTGTCACTTGCACCCATTGCATCCTTAAACAAAGACTTTGATTCTTTCTTCTACTGTCAATTGCACCCATTCACTGCCTTGAAAAAGAGAGGCTTTTACCGTGTAAAACGTTTCAAAAATGTGGGGAGGATTGTACAAGATGCCCACACTTAATCGCTCAGGGTAATGGTTTTGCAAGACATAGGCAATTTCTTGAACTGTCTTAATAGGGACTGCTTTGTTGATAGTCCAGCCTTTGAAATCGACCAACCACACCATTTCCTCTTGACCTGGTGGCAGATTCAAGACTGCATTCTCCATTGAGTACACAAGGTGCTTGATTTGCCCCTCCCGCATTGAAGTGTTCTGTATCAGGCAGCCAGTGCACCACAACACATTCACACTTACATACATGGGGAGGCAGAGGAGACAAGAGGACCTATCTTTGATTCCATTTCACAGGAAGGGTAAAGTCTTTGATCTCAAGAGTCTTTTTCACAGCTATAAACCAAATGCTTCTTTACTCAGTCTTGGCCTGGATGTTGTTAAGAATCACTACTGACTCTTCCTCAAGGGGTGAAAGAAACAAAACCCTAACCTGTCTTCCTGGATGCATCACTAACACTGGATGACCCTGCTTGTCCAAGAAATTTGCTCTGTAAACCTTGCCAGTTTCTGCTTCTGTGGCAATATCTTTCCAGCAAATCTCTTCCGGTTTGTAAGTGGCTCTCCATGTGAGAGATTCTCGAATCATCTTTTCCGCTTTCTTGAGATTCCAGCTGCGAGCTCGCAGGTAGCGCTTGAGACATGAATCTGTTGCATATTGGAGTGAGCGTCCTGTCAATGGTCCTAATCGTGCTCGCAACTCTTTCACCTGCAAAGGTGGCCATCATCCCCAATCCCCAAGATTTCTTTTTGTCATTGCCAGCAAGACTTTTCCAAATTGCAACACAAATTTCTCTACGACCCATAAGATGATTCATTCCTGCAGTGGACAATTTCTTCTAGAGTTCACAAAACCCCAAAGCTTCTTCTCCCACAAATCATATACCAATCTTCATTTCAGGAGCATGGTGGAAGTAGCACCACCCATTGAAGAGGATTTTGAAGGCTTCAAAAGCCATAGTGTACCAAGGAGCTCATCACATAATGACTCTGCCTTTCAATGACACCATAAGGATGGCAAGTATTCAACATACTAAATTGGCAACATATGGTGGTTAGCATGGTGAAGCCCAAGTGGATCCTTCCCATATGCTGCTGGAAATGGTTTTATAGTGGACTCCACATGACCCTAGAATGTAGGGTACCAAACTTTGGCCTGTTTCTGAGTGCATCACAATGCCTCTACCCTGAAGGACAGAGCCAATAAATACCTTAGCATCTTCTTGAGCAGGTGTGCTCGGTTCCTCAACTCCTCTCTTTCCAACCTTCCTCAATGCTGACATGCTTGTTGCTTTCACCCTCTAGCTAGCTGCCGATGGACTGATAATCAAAGTTGTTGATGATTTCCACTAAGAATTTGAACGTCCACAAACCTCCAGCCCCCACAAAACTAGTACCAAAACCAAAATTTAGCAAACCAGGCAACAAAAATTCCAACCCGAATGCGTGTAATTAGGTCCTCCTCTATACCACACAACGAGAAACATCAAATTGTAAAGAAGTCCTACAAATCGATTGCCCCCGCCCCCGCCCCCCAACACACACAAGAAAATAGTCTAGACTCAAGACTCTTCTTCAAAATCCTTTGGAAGCAAGAGCAGCAGCTACAGATTGATAGATTGCTCTCCCCCACACACACAAGTCAAGACTCTTGTTCAAAATCCTTCGGAAGCAGTAGTAACTACAGATTGCTCGATCGATTGCCACACAAGCAAGTCAAGACTTTTCTTCTTCAAATCTTTGCAAGAAGACGTAACAGCAGCAGCCAGGAAGGAAGCAACCACGGGAGAAGGAGGGGCGGGGGAAACCCAAAGCAAAAACAGGAAAAAGTTGGGGATCACTCGTCCATCGCAGCGGTTCCCAGCTGGATGAGACGTCACAAGCTGAGCACGTGACACGTTTGTCCAAGCGATTGACGCTCTGCTGCGACCAGCAGCAGCAACGGAGATGGATCCTGGTCTTCATCGCAGCAAAAGGGGGAAAGGAGGCTGCGCCAGAAGCAGCAGCCAGACGAAACGTGGCCCAACGTTGACGTCCCTAATGCGCTGCAACAGGCGAAAACTGGCGAGGGACAGCCCAGTCGTTGATTCCAGAGTGGGCCCGGTATTAGAAATTGCACCAAACACCCTCCGGGTATCAATACGGGTATCCAATACCTGATTTTATTCTATATAACTGTTGTGAAAAACAAGGGCACACACACAAAGACTCAACCCAACAGGTCAATTTAACATGAAACTTCAAACAAGTATCTGCATACATCTTATTGTAGCAATCCTTTCCAAGTAACTTAAGTACCATGAGCTAAAATTTATAGAAACTCTTTTGTCTACACAAAAATCAATAATTAAGGGTCTATAGAAGTCAGATCACTCCAATCTCACTCGAGCTCAATTGGTCATATTGTACTTTTCTCATTTATAATAGACCACAACAATCCATGTTGAGGACTTCCCTTTGCATAGCAACACAGGAAGGAAAAAGGAAGACACTACCTTAAAAAAATTTAATATATAAATTTTGTAACTTTATCAACTTTAGGAATGCAACAATTTGACCATGAACACAAACAACACTGACCTAAACATAAATAAATCTAAACACTCCACATACCACATAAACTTATTTATGAATTTGACAAAGAAAAACCCAGTCCCTCAAATGGTCATCACTAGTATTCCCTAGACTTGAATAGATACCAATATTCCTTTGGAGTTTTACCACAATCAACCTAAACACAAAAACTCACAAACACATTGAAAATTCAGAATGACTGTTCTTGTGATCCCTCAAGTTTTTCTTCATCCCCCTTGGTCATCAACCCCTAAAGCTACTACTACAACTAACTACCACTTTTTGAGGCACATGGTGCAACAAAGATTTCATTGTCTCAACACAAAGAAACCACAATACACAAATTTACATTCAATTTAGATCTAACTCCATTAGAATACAAGAATTTGCCACTTATCTCCCAACCCATCTTCAAGACTTGCAAAAGAGGAAGGTGAGCTGCACGCAACATCTCCTCTTATCTTCATCTTCACCTTTAGATTCTTGATTGATGTCCATCAAAACATTTGCACAAACACATACACACCACCAAAAATGCACCCAACAAAAACACAATAACACAACAAGCATCATCAAACGAAAGCTCATTAACACACCCCAAATTTTTTGAGAGTCCCAAATGCGAGTCCCAAAGTGAAAAAATGGAAAAAAAGAAAAAGAAAAAGTTAAGGCACATTCCTTAACTTGCAACACTTTTAGAGTAAGAGGGTGTGTTGAAGCTTTGTGATGGGATTAACACGAATTCATAAACAAGAGTTCAATATGAAATTAATTTACACAATCAAACAAAAAAATAGTTAGTGCAAATCAAACACAAGTGATGCAACAAATTTAATAGGGACAACCTCAAGCTCAAACTTTACACAGCCTACAACCTTTAGGAAGATGCACCACTCCCTTCCCTATATAACATTTTTTCCCGGGAGTCCCAAAACTGGGACTCATATTGTTTTGAAATTATAATCATTTATATCTTCCTTAAATTAAACTTGTTTGGAACATGTAAAGGCAATATCTTATAGCCCTCAAAAAAACATTTCTAATGGTGTATGGCATGCCCCAACTAAAATTCATTTGGCCCTTGCTTTAAAAGGATTTGTGGTCAAGAGTCAAATTCCCAATTTGACTCTTGATTCTTCTTTTGATCATAATTTATGCATTTTAAATTTAAATGAATAATGTGAAGGCACTTTAGATAATTAGATTTTAAAACCTTTCCAATGGTATCTTGGGGCCCAAAATAATGCTTGTGTCCTTTTAACTAAGGCCTTGAATTTTCAAGGTTTCCACATAAATGTAATTCCTAAAATGGAAGTCCACTTTGGGAATCCACTTTGGGAGTCATTGGGCTCACTTTCTTGCATTTTCCTTCATTTGTGAAAGCGTGTTTCATTCCCAAACATATTATCTTTGCCTCATGTGCTTTTGCACTACACATTTTGTCGTGAATTCGATGTTAAGGTTACAACACTCATAGTGCACATTACTTGCAAACAAATAAATCTATGTAGAAAATAGCCACAACAACAAAAACTTTACCTTATCATCACTATCAACCACCAGAAATATGTCGTTTTTTATTTTTGACAATTGAAAACATTATTCCATCCACTTTAAGGTTTCATTTCATATGTTTTCATCACATAACTATGATTCTTGATTTTTCAAAAAAAATCATCTAAAAATTGTCAAGTTTTTTTTAGACTTTTCATTACACCTCACAATTCTTTGAATTTTTGAAATATGTAGAGTTAACGATTATTTGAATCTGAGATTTTTTAAATACCCAAACCCAATGATTATTTGATTATGAAAATTTCCAAATACTTAGACCCAATGGTTATTTGATTTTGAATTTTTTCAAATGTCTAGAACCAACGGGTCTTACAAAAATCAAATACCCACCCCACATTAGTTGATTCCCCTATTAATGTGCATTTTGGTAGCCCCACTTGATAAGTATGCCGTTCTGATGCTTTAGTCCTCTTTTAACTTTACTTTGAAATAATTCCTATTATCATTGTTGGACAGATATTTGATTTCATTGATAACCACCATTACAATTATTATTTCCAGAAACAACTAATCACATATTCTAGTTTTTTTGAAACTTTAAATTTAAAAAAATTGAAGAAAAGAACCATCTATGAGTGACTAGTTTCAATGTTTTGAAAGAAAAATAACACATTAAATAATTGGTTTTGGTGTTTTGAATGAAACCAAAAAAAAAATCACAATAAAAGAATAACCAATTCTGGACCCTGATCGATGTTTTGAAAGGAAAAAACACCAAATCAGAATAAAATAACCACCAGTTTCAATGTTTCACAAAGAACGAAAAAATACTTGAAATACAAGAACCACTAGGTACCAATTATTGAAAAAAACTCAATTAACGAATCTGCAGTTTTCATGAAAGAACCAGAAAAGAATTGGAGGTTTTATATAAAATCAAAGAGCTGGTAGTTATGAAAAAGCGATGTTTTTTTTGGGGTGGAGAACCATGCGTATGTATCAGGATCATGTCACTTGCATAAATTGGATGTGTTCATTAGGTCAAAATATCCATTTACTTTTGGACTTTTTAAAGTACTTTTAAAAAGGGATTGTAGCCTATGAGGGTTAATTTTGATTTAAATCCTTACTTGTGCGTACATAGTTTTGCCCCAAAATGTACACCCCAACACTCACACGACTTCCCAAAATTTGTGGATAACAAAAGAGATGAAAGATGAAACTTTCATGAGTTTTGGGTGGGATCACCCATGCGCTTAAAACTTGATCTTTATGTGGGCTACATCCAATGGGGAATTCTTCACACACGATTAAAGACCTTATTTTATGGGGTTCACTCACCACATGAATTTCTTCATACACACTAATCCAATATCATAAAAGCAATAACGTTTATTATTATAAATACCCATTACATCAAGGCTATTCCCACATCCTCACACAAAATAACAATATGAGGTCATCAAAAACTAAAAAAAATTATTTCAAAGCCCCACCCACAACCCCACTTATCCAAAGCCAGAAAAGCAAAAACTAAAGTGGGTCACAAAGGGGCGAAAAAACAAATTATGTGCCAGAGCCCACCACCAGTTGCAAGAATGAAATCAGAAAAAGAAAGGAACTGGAAGCTTGAAAAAGCAATAAGCCTAGAAGGACCCTCACCTCCAACAATGGCGTGCCTCAAAATAGACGCAGCTTGAGCTCTCTACAAAGCTGGAGACCATTTTTGCTTTGGGTAGAAGAGTGTCCTATGTAAGTTGGAGGCACATGGATGGAAAGAGGGCTTACTTATTGGTTTGTGTGTGATAGAAGGATATGCCCAAGACTCAACCTTCATTTTTCTAGGCTTCTATGTGAACATAGTGAAAAGCACTCGTGGAAAATTCAAAGTGTATTTGGAGGACACATTATATTTATGAATCTCACTCTTAAGAGTGAGACGAGGTTTTATGCCTTCACAAAGACGCTAAATAGCCAAGGTTTTTTAATGAGCTCCAGACTTGCACATGTCTTGCTTAGGGACAATTTTTTTTTTTTAATTTTTTAAAAAAAATTCTTCCCCTCCCCCCAACCCCTTCCTCTCCCACCAAGTTTGAACCCATATTGTCATGAAAACATGAGTTAATTCCTCCCGCTAATATACTTCTTATCATTTACAATAACATTATTATCTTTCATTCAACATATCCCAAAAGTCAGCCTGACTTTCACAGGAAGTCTGATACCCTGTTTATTATTTTGATACCCAGTTCCTAGTCTTCCGGAAAGTCACGCTGACTGTGGGGGGAAAATTGAAAAAGAGAGGGTGAGGGGGGGGAAAAAAAAAGGTTGACTTGGGGGCCATATTTTGACTGCCTTTTTAAAGTAGGACCATTCATCCTACTTTTGTGCATAGTCTAGAGAAAGGGCCCCTAAAAGACATGATGAAACTTGAGAATGTACCAAAAGCAGTGCATTTGCCACTTTCACCCTGGGTTTTTCTTCTTTTGTATGGTCTTCAACGTACTTGTCCTATGAAATGGATACTTTAGGGGTATCTTCTTTGGCAAAATGTTGTCCTCCTTTCACCTATATAGGTGGCCCAAAGGCCAGGAACTCCATACTACCAAATAGAACCTTCTATTTAGGGTAATCTCCATAGTTTCAAAAAAATTTTGGAGTGATGGGCCAATCAAATTGGCTCGCTGCAAATAAATAAATAAATAAATAAATAATTTCAAAAATTGAACCTCGGAGGCAACTCATCTAATTAATTAATAGGAGAGGTGACTATCTTAACATGCGAAGAGTGGCGCATTTATGGTGAATAGGAAAGGTTTATCTATTTAATATGAATGGGAAGGACAAATCCTTGGAAATTGGGGCTTTTGGCAGGTACTATTCCTCCTAACCAACCATGTGGTGCAAAGTTGTGCAGACACCAAAGCTTGCAAAGTCCCGGACTTAAGAAATATCTAGAATTGAGTTTCTAGATACTTTACTCTTGTTCTCTCACCATCTCTCTTTTAACATCTCCTTGCCTAGTGTCACAAGGTTTGAAGGTTCAGTTTGTAATATGCAACCAAATCATTTGACTACCCTGCTATCTCAGTAGCTTTGGCACTAATTATATAATTTTCAGAAATGTTGAAATTTTCAAAAAAAATTATCAAATAACAAAAATTTGGGAAGGAAAATAGTGAATCTTCAAGAACATTTCATTTGTCGAAATGAGAGTTTTAAATTTATTTATTTATTTATTCAACAAACATGTGTCAAAGCTGTTGTATTTGTCCAAAGTTTGACAAGTGTGCAATATGTGAAACCATCCCATTTGCATCCCACTTTGTAAGCCCTACATGGTATAGGAGTGTGAATGCACCAGTCCAAAAGGTTTAGACTTTACACCAGTTGTGACCAATTCAACTAACTTTGGGTTGTTGTTGAGTTAAAAAGTCTAGACCCATTGGCACCAATTCAACAAACTTAGTGTTCTCAATGCCTTGATGGCAACCCATGGATGTTAACACTTAACACCATTTAATGTACAAACATTGCTAACTCCTTGCATCTCCAATTGTTGTTAATGAATCAAACAAGGCTTCCCAAACACGCTAGCCTTGCCAATAAATAAGATGTTGAACATGTGTATATATATAATATTTTATGATTTATTTTTATGTGTTTGTGTGTATTTGTATTTATGTGTTTACATGTGTAATAACATTAAGAATAAATCACAATGATTATGAATTAAATAACAATTTATCAAGTCATTTTGTGGTATTGTGTGGTAATACAAATTGAGGAACATAATTGGGTAATTTGAAAGCAAAATAAATGGGTTTATGATCTATCCAATATGTTTGTGTTGTTTTCTAATGACATTGTTTTATTGGTGCATTTGTCCATATGTGATCTATTTGTGTATCATTAATAGTGGTGTCGTTTTTTTTAATGATTTTTAAATTGTATTTATCTTTAAGTGCTTGTAATGCTAATGATTGATATGTTTTTTATTAAAATGTTTATATTGAAATCTCCGATTATTACAATGGGACAATGTGAAAGCATTTTTTGTATAATGTTTTCTAAAATATAATTGAAATGTGACACTTGCATTTTGGGTGGTTTGTATATTGTAATTATGTATAATGCTTTTTATGTGTTGTCATTAAAAAATGTGGTGATAAATTCAGCACCAAAATTTGTGATTATTGTGTTTTTTTGTCAATGACACATTGTCATCATAAAGTACCATAGTGCCATCTTCATTAGAACATGATAATACATGGAACTTTTGTGATAAAAACATTGTAAATTTTTGATTTATTATTTTTTATTCTTGTTTCATTTAAACAAAAAATATGTGATGCTAATATATTTGGATATGCAAGAACATCTTCAAAATATAATGTTAAAAAATTAGTATTAAGAGATTGTACGATTAAATTTTTTGAATAGTAGGATTTTAAAGAAACAATAGCAAATTTGTATTGTGCATTTGTTTGTTCTTAATTGAAACATTTCTTCTTGAACAAAATGATCCACTTGAAAAGTTTTATTCAATAATGGAAAAAGTAAATAAAAATCTTCTTTTGAACAAACCCTCAATAATGTAGTATATGTTAAACCAAGTTTTGTAACATCGATTATATGAAATGTTAAACAATCAAAAGTCAACTTTTGTGAACGATGTATAGTTCGTGTTATAATTAGTTGAATTGGGAATTGAATTCTCATGATAGTGTGAGAAGGATTATTGTCTATTTGTATTTCAACAATTTTATGTTCAATTGGTGTCCATTATTTGTCAAGCCTTGGGAATTCATTATAGATTTGTAAATTTTTATTTCATGTATTATGTCTGACCCAGGATTATGAAAATTTATCCAAATTAAAGATTTTGAAATAGTTTCTATAAAATCTTTGAAAATCCCATAAGCACCATTCACAAGACCATTGAATGTTTCATAATTCCTTCCACATAATTCCAATAACATTGTTTTTTTAACCAAAATTTCGTAATGTAAACCAACAATTTGAGATGGTAAATTTGATAATTTAAAATGAGATGGACATGTTTCAATATGAACATCACGTGCTAATAATATGAATGTTTCACCTAATGTGTTTCGAAATACATTTTTGTTATGCATAGTTGTTTTAACATTTGCGTAAAATAAATATGGTAAAATGTTGTCCATTAGAGGGGTTTTCAAACAATTATTGTTCATATAAATTTTATGTCTTTAGTTATTTGTGAAGCAATTTAAAACCTATTTAATATGTTAATGAAATTTATATCATCTTGTCACATCCCTTCTTGTAATTCATAACCTTGCACATCTTTTGACCAATAATTTGATGCAATAGTATTAAAAATGTTGTTTATTTGCTTGAAAATCCATGAATCTTGAACAAAGGGTGTTTGATAAAATTTATCAATCATTTTAACATTTAAACTACCCATAAATTCATTATGAACTTGTTTTATGATACGTAGTTTATGATCAATGAAAGTTAACATTCTATTATCGACTAAAGATACTTTGTTTATAAGAAACAAACAAGGTTGATCATATGTTTTTATAAAAGTGTCACATCTTCCATCACTTAATGCATTAAGTTTTGTTAGATTTTTATTTAACGGAACAATGCAAGTACAAAATGTATTGTTGTGCCATTACTATTAAATGTTATTTTTGTTGTGCATGTTAATTTCATGACTTTTGATTTGAAAAGATCAACATTTATAATTTGTTTAGTATAATGTTGTAACTTGTTTTGTATAATACACATGAAGGTAAGCTTTAAAAAATAAAAAATGGTTTTGTAAGGTTTTTGATTTTTTGGTATAAGATATCATCAACTATAGCTCTTTGTTCATTATTCATTTGTCTCATATGTGAGAAAAACTCTTTGTATGTCATGAATTCATTTGTTCATTGAAAAACATTATGTATTGATTTTTTTTTTTAACATTTTTTTTTTGATTTTGCAAAATTTTCATATGATACATCATATTGTTCAATTTCTTATTAGTGAATAATATATTTCTATGTAGATTACTTGCATTATAAATTAATTAATTTGAAAATAAAATTTCCCATCCATCTGTTTGATGATTTTTTGTGTATTCTTTTACTTGTGATTCTAAGTTGTCCCATTCAATATCAAAATTTCTAGATGGGTTTAAAAATTTTTTTTTTTTCATTTTTTGTATCATTTTTTTGGGTTCTATATAAGCATTTTTTCATGAAATATAATTATTTTACAAATTGGGTTCCAACTTTTGAAAAGGTTTAAATAGAAGTAATAATTCCCTATAATCATTTTTTGGATCTTTATGTCAATTGAATGACACCTAACAAATTATTTTACCTTTAATGTGTCTTTTATTTACTTTTGTATCATAATTAGTTACAAATTCTATTAAACACAAATCATTTAATCTTTCATCTTGATTGATATACTTATCAACTTATGATTTACAATGAATTTCTATAGAATTTGGAAATAAGCTTTGTATTTTGTTTGTGGTTATAATACAAATGTTCTATCTTATTGTTGACATGTGTTTATAAATTGAAATGACCTTGTCGAATGGTATAATGGTATTGATAATGTTATATGAACAACTTGTTGTATAGACATTTGTTGTGCATTTAAAAATGCATTTCCTAACCTTTTTAATGCATTCATATGAATGTGTTTACATTTATTTAATATGATTTTCATTTCTTGAATTACAAATTTATTTATTTATACTAAATAAGAAGACAATATGATGTTATTGCATATGGATGTAAAATATATTGTGCATTTTTATTTGCTTTGCACAAAGGTCCTACATGTATGCCAAATACATTTGTACATATATCATTTGGTTTTCATCTAAAAAATAAGTTGGTTTTTGTATTATGTATCATAATCCAAAAAATATGTTTTTTCATTTTTTTAAATCTAATAAAAATTGCTCAAAAAATATATCTTCCCCTGATCCCATGTTGACAAGTTTTTTATAAATTTGAATATTAATTTTGCCATGGTTTGGCATACAATCTTGTTCATTTACAATCAATAATATTTTTATATGTTTCATTGGTGGTTTTGGATACTAAAATTGACAAATTAGTTGATGTTTTTGTTACATGGTTTTTTATGTTGATGTATTTGCATATTACAAATTTTGTTTGAAAGCATTATTTGATTAGTTGTTAAATCTTTATCTCAAAACATTCAATTTCTTCATTTTTTGAAACACCAAAGTGTATGAGCATTTTGTATGCACAATAATCCATGATCATGAGGCAAACCTCTTAATTGAAATTTAGTTATAAACAATAATCTTTCACCTTACCAAATATCAAATCAATATTTTGAATAAAATTACAAAAACTATTCATTCTATGTTCATAATAACATGCACAAGTGATAGGATAAATTCTAACAAGTTCCCTAATACATAATGAATCATCTTTTTTATTCCTAAGTTTTCACCAATGTATTAATAATATAATTCTTTTAACGTTTTAAAAAGAAATGACCAATTGTTTACACTTGTTGTGAATGTCACAAAGAATGTTGGTTGGCCAAGTTGCCTAATCATTGCAAACACATTTTTACAAAGATGATCCAAATAATCTAGAGATGTTTTATGTGACAATTTTTTATATTATAAATTTAATCTCAATGTTTTATTTAGATTCACATTGGTTGAAACATCATTACCTTTTTAAACACAATTTAATAATTTTGCTTTACGAATATGAATCCATGCACAAGATAATATAAAATGAATTAAAGTTTAGATTGTTAAAATAAATATATTATTTATATGATATGCAAACTTTTTGTTTACACTAGTTTTAATTCTGTTTTGCACAATATTTTGATAAGAACATGCAAGTGATGGTCTTGCATGCCCATAAAACAATGTTGAAAAATTAGATTTTTCTAAATGTGTATCACGAAATAATCTAAGAGGTTAAAAGCCTTCTCAAAGAGTTATTGTTATTGATTTATCATTGTTATCAATAATATGTTCAAGACTTAAAATATTTTCCTATAATGTGTCTATGCAATTTTCATCTTGACTACTTTAAATGTATCTAATTTTTTTGTTTCCAAATTTGCATCAATTTTTTTTCCCCCTAATCGTTTTGTTTGTATTTACTAATTCCACTAAATCTTGTAAGTTTGGTCTAATTGAAGTTTTTGCACTTTTATACAATGGAGTTTGGCAAAGTTTTTGTAAAGCCTTCATCATTATGTCAGAACAAACATAACCAAACTTGTATA
>Ga0209611_10009360_pt1 | contig 14860 bp, 10 predicted proteins | sample S1TSphgellanicum_3_FD_187693 | JGI IMG/M metagenome (GOLD analysis project Ga0209611, IMG submission 187693) | Host-associated microbial communities from peat moss isolated from Minnesota, USA - S1T2_Fc - Sphagnum magellanicum MG (SPAdes) (version 2) | ecosystem: Host-associated > Plants > Peat... | reverse complement strand
GACATGTTCAGGCTCCTCTGATTCGCTCGTTCTTCGGGTCAAACATCGGCCGCAACGAAGCCATCGCCCGGTGCCGCACCCCCGCGACCTCGATGTCGTACTGCATCAGGTCGAGCGTGTCGACGAGCGCGCCGCCGGGCGCCGACACATAGCCCAACCCGACAGCGGCGCCGAGCGAGTGTCCGTACATTCCGGAGCGGATGAAACCGACTATGTCACGGCCGGCCCAAATCGGTTCGTTGTGATACAGCAGCGGTTCCGCCGACTCGAGCTTGAATTGTAGCAGGCGCTTGCGCAGTCCCGATTGCTGCTGACGAAGCAGCGCTTCGCGCCCGATGAAGCCGCCGGGTTTATCGAGTTTGACCGCGAATCCGAGCCCCGCTTCGAGCGGCGTGTCCTCATCGGTGATGTCGTGGCCCCAATGACGATAGCCTTTCTCGATGCGCAGCGAATTCAACGCATGGTAGCCGGCGAGCACCAGGCCATGGCCGGCGCCGGCGGCAACCAGCTCGTCGTACACGCCTTGCATGAATTCGGTGGGGATGTACAGTTCCCAGCCGAGTTCGCCGACGTAGGTGATGCGCGACGCGCGCACCAGCGCATAGCCCAACTCGATCACCCGGCTCGTCGCGAACGGAAAGGCACGCTGGGACAGATCGTCGGGAGTGAGCGATTGCAGCAAATCGCGCGAGCGTGGTCCCATCAGCGACAGCACGCCCATAGCCGAAGTCACGTTGGTCAGCACGCAATGCGCGGACGGCTCGATCTGCCGCTGCAGCCAATTGAAATCCTTGATTTCGGTTTCCGCGCCGGTCACGATCAAATACGCCGTCGGGGTCAAACGGGTCACGGTCAGATCCGCCTCGATGCCGCCCCGCTCGTTCAACCACTGGGTGTAGACGATTCTGCCGACGGCAACGTCCACTTCGTTGGCGCAGACTCGATTGAGAACCCGCACGGCATCCGCGCCTTCGAGGCGAAATTTGGCGAACGATGACTGATCGAACAGGCCCGCCGCCTCGCGCACGGCGCGATGTTCGCGGGCGCTGTGCTCGAACCAGTTCTGCCGCCCGTAGCTGTATTCATAGTGGGGGAGGGTGCCCGGCGGAGCGTACCAATTCGGGCGCTCCCACCCGAAAGCTTCCCCGAAGCAGGCGCCGGCCGCCGCCAAGCGGTCGTGCACGGCGGACTTGCGCACGCCGCGGGCCGACTCGTATTGGCGGAACGGCCAGTGCGTCGCGTACAGCAGCCCGAGACTCTCCGCGACCCGGGCGCGCAAGTACTTGCGATTGATCTGGAAGGGCATATTGCGCCGGATGTCGACCTCCCAGAGATCCACCGGCGGATGACCGTCGCGGATCCACTCGGAGACCACCTTGCCGATGCCGCCCGCCGATTGCAGGCCGATGGAATTGAGGCCCGCGGCGACGAAACAGCCCTTGATTTCCGCCGACTCGCCCAGGTGATAGCGCACATCCGGCGTAAAGCTCTCCGGACCGCAAAAGAATTTCTGGATGCCGGCGTGCTGCAAGGCCGGCACGCGGCGCATCGCATCGAGCAGCACCGGCTCGAAATGCCCGAAGTCGCCGGCGATCTCGCCGAAGGAAAAATCCTCCGGGATGCCGTCCATCCCCCAGGGACGCGCATGCGGTTCGAACGCACCCACCAGCAACTTGCCGGCGTCGTACTTGAAATAGCTGCAATGGTCGTAGTCGCGCAGCACCGGCATGCCGGGGTGCAAGCCGGGCACGTCTTGAAACAGCACATAATAGTGTTCGCACGCGTGCAGGGGCACGGTCACGCCGATGCTCGCCGCGAGATCCCGCGTCCACATGCCGCCGCACAGTACGACGGTGTCCGCATCGATCCTGCCCTGCGGGGTGTCGACGCCGGTCACCCGGCCGCGGTCGTGGCGAATCGCCGTGACCTTGAGGTCTTGGATGATTTGCGCGCCGCGGCTGCGCGCACCATTGGCGAGCGCCTGGGTGATGTCGACCGCATTGGCGTAGCCGTCGCTCGGAATGTGAATACCGCCGATCACGTCGTCGACATCGGCGAGCGGATACAGCGCGCGGATCTCGGCCGGTCCGACCACATCGACCTTGAGCCCGAACACCTTGGCCATCGACGCGTTGCGCTTCAATTCCTCCATGCGCCCGGCGGTGGTGGCGACGGAGAGCGAGCCGCATTGGCGGTAGCCGGTCGCCTGGCCCGTTTCGGCCTCGAGGCCCCGATACAGCTCGCCCGTGTACCGCGCCAACTGCGTCATATTGATGGACTGGCGCAGCTGGCCGACCAAACCCGCGGCGTGCCAGGTGGTGCCGCTGGTGAGCTGCTTGCGCTCGAGCAGAACCACGTCGCTCCAGCCGAACTTCGTGAGGTGGTAGGCGACCGAGCAACCGATGACGCCGCCGCCCACGATCACCACCCGCGCGCGCGACGGCAGGTCGACGCCCACTAGACCCTCATCCGCAAGTTGTCGGGATCGTACGCCGGGGTTGCAAGGACGGTCGCGCGGCGGCGTTCGCCTTGCAGCAGCACTTCGAAGCTCGTCCCTGGCGCCGCGAATTCGAACGGCACGCAGGCGAACGCGAGGCTCTTGTGTACCCGGTGTCCGTAGGCGCCGGAGGTCGCGACCCCGATGCAGCGCTCCGCCGCGAGCACGGGCTCCCCGCCGCGCACGTCCGTGTCGGACGCATCGATCTGTGCATACACGATCTTGAGCGGCCGTGGCGCTCGTGCCTGCGTCGCGGCCTTGCCGATGAAATCGCCCTTGTCGAAATCGATGAAGCGCGCCATGTCCGCCTCCAGCATGTCGAGCTCATTGGTCAGCTCCGAGGACCAGGCCTTGTAGCCTTTTTCCATCCGCATGCTGTTGACCGCGTACAGGCCATAGTTCGCGATTCCGAAGTTCCGGCCCGCCTCCCACACGGCATCGTACAGTGCCGGTAACGCGTCAACCTCCGGATGCAGTTCCCAACCGAGCTCGCCGACATAGCTCACCCGCAGCGCCCGCAACGGTATTCCCGCGACCTGGATCTCGCGCGCCGTGAGCCAGCGGAACGCGCCGTTGCCGAGATCCGCATCGGTCAGGGACGACAGCAGCTCGCGCGATCTCGGTCCCGAGATCACCAGGACTCCGCGTGTCTCGGTGACGTTGTCGATCTGCACGGCGTCATCCGGGCGCACGCCTTGACTCAAGAGATCCAGATCGCGCAGTTCGGCGGCCGCCGCCGACAAGGCGTAGAAGCGGTCCTGCCCGAGGCGGGTGACGGTCATCTCGCCCAAGATCCGCCCTTGCGGCGACAGGGTGTGCACCAAGGCAATGCCGCCCACCTTGCGCGGAACATGGTTCGCGCAAATGCGGTTGAGATAACCTTCAGCGCCCGCTCCGCTGATGTCGTATTTCGCAAACCCGGTCAAATCGAGGACACCGACGCGCTCCGCCACGGCGGCCACCTCGGCGCGCACGATCTCGAAAACATTGTTGCGCCGATAGCTGTAGTTCTCGACGCGGCCGTCGGGGGAAAACCATTTCGGACGCTCCCATCCGAAGGTCTCGGTATGAACGCAGCCCTGGGCGCGGAGCTTCTCATATAGCGGACTCGTCTTTTGCGGACGGCCGGCGAGCTCCTCTTCGCCCGGCAGACGCGTGGTGAAGGTCAGCCGATAATCGAGAAATACCTTGTCGCGCACATACGCCTTGTCGGCGAATTTGCCGAAACGGCGCGGATCGAATTCGGCCATGTTGATCTCGGCGTCGCCGTGCAGCATCCACTGTGCGAGGTACTTGCCGCAACCGCCGCCCTGCGCGATGCCGAACGAGGTGCCGCAGCACATCCAGAAATTCCTCAAATTTGCCGCGGGCCCGAGCAGCGGTGCGCCGTCCGGCGTGTGCGGAATCGCCCCGTTGATGACGCGCCGGATGCCGACTTCGCCGAAGATCGGCATGCGCTCGATCGCCCGCTCGAGCCAGGGCGCAATCCGCTCCAGGTCATCGGGAAACAGTTCGTTGCTCGCCTCCCAGTCCGGAAATCCTTCAGGCGCCCAGGCCTCGCGCAAACCGGTGCTTTCATAGATCCCGATCAAGCCGGATTTTTGCTCCTGGCGGAAATAACCGGACGTATAAGAGTCGCGCATGACCGGAATTTCTTCGCTGCGATCGATGAAGGCCTTGAGGGGATGCGTCACCACATAGTGGTGCTGCATGTTGGTGATCGGTGCATCGCCGCCGACCATCGCGGCCACCTCGCGCGCGTAGCAGCCGGCGGCATTGACCACGATCTCGGCGATCACGGTGCCTTGCTCGGTGATCACCTCCCATTCGCCGCCGCGCTGCTTGATATCGAGGACCCGGTTATGACGCACGACGGTGCTCCCCAAGTCCCGCGCCCCCTTGGCGAGCGCGTTGCAGAGGCCCGACGGGTCGCCATGTCCGTCGCCGGTGGTCCACGCGGCGGCGATCACGCCGTCGGTGGTGAGGAAAGGATTCAAGCGTTTGATCGCATCCAGACCGACGATCTCCATATCGAAGCCGATGCTCTTCGAATAGCCGTAGATATACTTCATCCAGGCGAGCTCATGCTCGTTGGTCGCGAGGCGCAATCCGCCGCACGGATGCCAGCTCACGTATTGCCCGGTCTTCGCCTCGAGCGTGGGGTAGAGCCGATTGCTGTAGGCGTGGATTTTCGCGAGGTTGTAGCTGCCGGTGATGCTCGGGCATTGCCCGGCGGCGTGCCACGTCGAGCCGGACGTCAACTCGTCTTTTTCGATCAACAGGGTGTCGGTGCAACCCTCGAGCGCGAGGTGGTACAGGAGACTTGCGCCCATGATCCCACCGCCGACGATCACGATGCGTGCGTTTGATTGCATGCACGCATCTTAACCGTTACCCGGGGATTGACGACTACAAAGTAGCCCGCCGCTGTGCCTTGAGCGGAGCGTCCGCCGCTCGATCAGCCTTGAGCGCCCAATTCCACAGCCGCTCGCTCGGCAGGGGGAGGACCATGAACCAATGCTCGATCACGGCGAGCGCCAACAGGCTGGTGAGCAGTGCATAAGAAGTGCTTTGGAACGCGCCGTCCGCCGCCGCGAATTTTTGGACGAGCAGCACCGTGACCACCGTCGAGGCGCTCACCGACAACGGAAACAAAAAGTTCATCGCGCGCTTTCGAAAGAAACCCTTCAGGTATTGCAGGTGCGGCGGCAGGAATTTCTCGCCGACGTTCGGCACGCCGAGGAAGAGATTCAGCTTCGCGCTCAGGCGCATGGCCCACAATATCAGGAAGGTCCACAGCGTCATCCGATTCGGCGCCCCCCAGGTGGCCGCCAGAATGCCGGCGGCGGCGATCAAAGTGGCGATTTCGTTATAGATGATCGCCTCGGTGGCGTGTACGAAATGCCGCCAGCCGGAACAGCGTTCGATGCAGGCGTGCTTGCGCGGTCCGGTGATGTAGCCCATCAAGAAGCTCATCTCGAGCCAGCCCCAAATCAAAATCGCGCACGAGAAAGCGGTATAGGCGCCGTTGATGCTCACATCGACGCAGCTCGTGCGCGTGATGTACACCGCCGCCGAGAGACACACGGTGGCGGCGGTCATGCTCCAGCGAAACGTCGCCGGCGGCAGACCATCCAGAAACAGGATCATGCCGGTGGTGAACCACCAGACCATGACCGCATAGATCGCGGGAACCAGGAAATCGCCCATTACCAGGCAGGCGCCATGCGCACTTGGGAGGGCAGTGCATGATGTTGGACCGGCAGGAAATACAGCCGGACGAAACAGGCCGCAGCCGCACCGGCCAGACCGATCCTCTGCAGAGTCCCCACCAATCCGCCGCGCGCCTTCGCGGCTTTGACGGCCTGCGCGATGCTGCGGAGCCGCTCCAGCCCGCGGCGAAACTTCGGGTTGTCGAGGTCCAGCGACAGGGGGAACACCTGCTTGGAAATATCCGTGGTGATGCGGAACACGGTGAAATCGTATTCCGTCGGATCCATGGAGAACGCCGCATGCATCAGCGGCCGATCATGGTCGCGCACGTACATGGTCGCAAACACGGCGAGCAAGAAGAAACGGATCCACAACGTATTGTGGCCGCGCAGCAGATGCGGGTTCGACCGCATGATCAAGGCGAAGGCCTCGCCATGGCGGAACTCATCGTTGCACCAGCGTTCGAACCAGCGAAAGATCGGATGAAAGCGCTTGTCCGGATGTTTCTCGAGGTGCCGGTAGATCGTGATGTAGCGCGCATAACCGATCTTCTCCGACAGATAGGTCGCGTAGTAGATGAACTTCGGCCGAAAGTGCGTGTACTTCTTGTCGCGCCTCAGAAAGCCCAGATCGACGCCGACATTGAAATCCTTGAGCGCTTGATTGATGAATCCGGCGTGGCGCGCTTCGTCCCGCGCCATGAAGCCCATCAGCTCCTTCATATCCGCATTGGCGACGCGCCGCTTGATTTCGCTGTAGAGCACGCAGCCCGAGAATTCCGCGGTGACCGAGCTGATCAGGAAATCCAGGAATTCCTGGTGCAGGTCGGCGGGCAGGGCGCGTACTTCCGCATCGAACTGGGCGTTGCGCTCGAAGTGGTCGCGATTCACGTCGCGCTTGAATTCGGCGATCATCTGATCCCACTCGGCACGGACCGGACTCACGTCCAGCTTCTCGAGCGCCGCATAGTCGGTCTTGTAGAAGCGCGGGCTGAGCAGCGTGTTGGCTTCGGCCTTGCGTGTCGCCGCCTTCGCCGAATCGATCGGGGATGAATCGATTTCTACCGGGTCGTCGATCATGATTTGTCCTGGGGTTGATCGCTGGCGATCAATATATCCGCAAATGCACCCGCATTGGTCGGCCCGAAAACTTCCAGGTCGACGTGGCGGCCCGTCGATGGATCATCCAGGGAGAGCCGGCCGTCCGCCCAACGGGTCAAGCGAAACGGTTGAGAGGCCCCGATGTGGTCCGCGCGCCGTTCGCGCGCCAACCCGCGCAGCACGCCGCGCACGAAACCGTTGGTGCCGGGCGCCAGGGTGTCGACCAGGCGGTCTCCGGGATTCGAATAAATCAGCACCGCGCCGTCCGGCCGATCATCGAAACGCAGATCACGGCGCTCGACCACGGCGCTGGCAGGCGGCTTTGCCGGATCATAGCCGGTCAGCCGGGCGATACTCACCATCAACAGCGAGCCGATCACCAGGACTCCCGCGCCGATGACGGCGCCTCTCGGCAGCGCTTTATCGCCGGGTTCTCTCATGTCGCGGTCGCTGTGGCTCGTGTCGTGATCGTTCATGGTGATGCCGTCAACCTCCTGATGATGATTACGCCGTGGCAGCCGTGCGCGGACGGAAACCGGGCGCCTGCGGCTGCTCGGCCGCGATGCGCACCGGGTCGGTGCCCGCGTGTGCGGCCAAGGCAACGCTCAAGATTTCCGCGGCGCGCGCGGCATCCGCCACCGCGCGAAAGCTCGGGCAGGGACGTGAGATATGCCCGGGCCGCAAATGCGGCCAGGTGATCAGATACCCCACGCGCTGGTCGCGCGCCACGGTGAATGCGATGTCGCCGGTGCCGTCCGAATATGTCTTCAAGGCGGCGGACTCGACGGCGGTGAACGGGACATTGAGGGTGAGCGGCACGGCAATCCCATGGCGCAGCAAGACTCGACGGCTGGTGATGCTGTACACCGCGGCGCGGCTCGTCCCATAGGCCAGCAGCGTGAGCACTCCCATCGCGACGGCGCCCAAGCCGGCCAACAGGCCGCATGACTCCGCGATCGACACCAGGTCATGGCCGTTGTTGATGCCGACGCCGATCCGCCAGGCGATCAGCGCCAGGAAGTACAGCGCCACTTTGCGCACATGATAGCCGCGGATCGCGAGCGCCTTCCAGTCGGGCGATCCCTGCCAGAGCAGCTGTTCCCCCGCCGGCAGCATGGCCGGCAGTCCGGGGATCGGTTCGAATTCGAAGTCATCGTGGCTCATATAAAGGGCTCCGCGCGCGCCGGCGTTGCATACAAATTACCGCTGGCGAAGTACGCCATGATTTGATCCTCTTCGCGGCGGGTGATCTGATCGGGACTCGAAGTGCCCGGCACCGTCGCAAACTGCGATCCTAAGATGGATTTCACTTTCACGCGGCGCTTGCCGCCGTCGATCTTGGTAAAGTTGATCGGCAACAGCACGCGGCGCGCGTTCGCCGTTTCGACTTCCAGATAGCGAATTTGCGGTTCCGCCCGATCCACCCACAGATCGCGCACGACTCCGCCGCGCTCACCGTCCGCACCATACACCACCATGCCCCGCGGGTCGGGATCCTTGGCGGCCACCACGAATCCCGCCGCAGCGCGCAAGGGCACGATCATCGGCCGGCCATCGATGGTCAAATCCGGGTGCTTGGCCCGCTCGGCGAATGAGGCGGGTCCTACCGCATCCAACATCGGATTACCTGTCGGCCGAAGCGGCGCGCCCAAATAGCCGCCCATGGGCTTGGCCAGAATCGTACGCGTATCGCGCTCCTCGCGCGGCGCGAGCACGACGCTGCCGTCCTCGAGAATAAATGTCTTGGGCTTTGGGATCGCGGGGAAACCCTGGACCTTGATACGGCCGGAGGAGCGGTCGGATTCGAGCGGGTACCCCTCGCGCTTGTCTTCCCTGCGCAGGTAGATGATCAAACCCGCAAAGAATATCCAAAACGCGTACAGGGCTAGTTGAGCCACGTCGATATAGTCGGTGAAGGCGCCCGTTTTCATCAGATATTCCCCTTAAGATAAGTCTTCAATAGATCAGTCTTCAATTTGGAAACTCCGCCAATTCAAATTCGGGCGATTTGCCCGCAGTTTCTGTCTTTGCCCCACGCACCAAGGGACCGATGGCAACGAGCGTGGCAAACAGCAATAAAATTTCGATCTGGTAGACCGCCGTATAGCCGGTCGAAGCCCCGTTCATCACCGGCCCCAAGGCACCGTGCACCGCGAGACTCGTGACGCCGTCGCGCACCGCGCCGCCGAGCGCGATCGCCAGTCCGGCGCTGGTCGCCTGTACCGCGCCCCAGGCGCCCAAGGCCAATCCATTCTCGCCATTGCGCTCGCGCGCCATCGCGCCCGCCAAGGTGCCCACCAGGAAGAAACCGCCGCCGAAACCGATCAGCAAGGTGCCGATGCGAAACATCAGAGGCGCCTCCATCGGCGCGGCGAAAATCACCGCCGCGAAGGCGAACAAACCGATCAACGCACCATAGGCCGCAATGCGATACGGATCGCCGCCGTGAAATAAATATCGGGCGGCGATGCAAAACGCCGCCAGCATTCCGCCGGCCAGCATGGCCGTGAGCGTGGTGGTTGCGCTGACCGGCAGATGCAGTATCTGACCGCCATACGGCTCCAAGACGATGTCCTGCATGTTGAAGGCCGCGGTCCCCAAGCCGACTGCCCATAAGAAACGGATTGCCCGGCTATGCTTGGTGAATTCCCGCCAGGAGTCGCGGAACTTGACGCTCGATTCGGCGATGGCTTTGCGCACCGTCCCGCGCGCTTCCTGCTTCCACAGTGCGGCAATGTTGAGCGCCATCGTCACCATGGCCGCACCCTGAATCACCTGAATCAAACGAATCTCGGAAAAATTCGCCAGCAGTTTGCCGAACGCGAGACCGGCGGCAACCATCCCCAAAAGCAGCATCGCATACATCAGCGCGACCACGTTCGGACGTACCTCCTCGGGCGCCAAGTCGGTGGCGAGAGCGAGGCCCGCGGTCTGGGTGGTTTGAAGTCCCGCGCCGACGAGCAAGAACGAAAACGCCGAGGCCACTTGCCCGATCCATACCGGCCCGTGAGTGTCGCCGGACAGGATCACGAGCGCGAACGGCATGATCGCGAGTCCGCCGAATTGCAGCAACGTTCCCATCCAGATGTACGGCACCCGGCGCCAACCCAGGGCCGACACGTGGTTGTCGGAGCGAAATCCGATGAAGGCGCGAAACGGTGCGAACACCAGCGGCAGACCGACCATCAGCGATACCAGCCACGCCGGTACGCCCAATTCCACGATCAGTACGCGGTTCAACGTGCCGATCAACAGCACCATGGCGATTCCGACCGACACTTGAAACAGCGATAATCGCAATAGGCGGCCCATCGGCAGTTCCACGCTGGCTGCCTCGGCGAAGGGCAGGAACTCCCCGCCGATCCGCATCCATTTGCGCGCCAGATTTTCGGTAATGCGACTCATAATTTGATCAGCTCCATCGCTTGGGATTTGTAAAAGCCGCTCGTGATGCGCAAGGTGCGGCCGATCCGCCAGCGCTGCAATTGCGGATCGCGCGCGAGCCGCTCACGCAATTCGCGCTCAGCGACGGGCTCGATAGCCGGCGCGCGATCGCCCCGGGGAAACAGGCGCCCGACGGCATGCAGTACCGTGAGCGCGGGCGTGCGCGGCGCGAACGTGAACACGATCGAATGACGGGTGCGGGCGGCGAGACCCGCGAGCACCCGCACCACATCCGCGGCCGGGTAGTGGATGAGCGAATCCATGGCGACCACATGATCGAACTCGCCCAAGGCCGGGTCCGACATGTCGCCGACGCGAAAATCGATGCTGCCGCCGGCGAGTTCCTTGGGCAATCGGTCACGAGCAAGCGCGACCAAGGTGGGCGACAAGTCGATGGCGAGTACGCTGGCGGCGCGCTCGGCCGCCGCCACGCTGAACGCACCGGTTCCGCAGCCGGCGTCGAGCAGCCGCCTGCCGGACAGGTCGGTGGGTAGATACCCGAGGAGCGTCGCGCGCATCGAATCACGGCCGGCTCGCACGGTGGCGCGAATCCGGCCGACCGGTGCGGTCGAGGTCAAGCGCGCCCAGGCGTCCGCGGCCGTGCGGTCGAAGTAGGTCAACAGTTCGCCGCGCCGCTGCTGATAGGTTACGACGCCCATCAGTCGAACCCCAGCAGGTCGAAAATGTCCCGGTCCTTCATCGATTCGGCGACCAGCGGATCGGTTCCGTCCCACAGCGCCTGCGCCAAGCGCATATATTCCGCTTGCACCGCATCGAGCTCAGGCGAACTTTCCATCTCGAACAGCGTGGCCTTCTTCAAGCGGCTGCGCCGGATGACATCGAGGTCCGGGAAGCGCGCCATGGTCTTGAGTCCGACCCGGTCGTTGAACTTGTCGATCTGGTCGGTCCCCGCGCTGCGATTGGCGATCACGCCCCCTAAGCGCACGGCGTAATTCTTCGATTTCGCCTGAATGGCTGCGACGATGCGATTCATGGCGAAGATCGAATCGAAGTCGTTCGCGGTGACGATCAGCGCACGATCCGCATGCTGCAAAGGCGCCGCAAAACCGCCGCACACCACGTCGCCCAACACATCGAATATCACGACGTCCGTATCTTCGAGCAGATGGTGCTCCTTGAGCAGCTTGACGGTTTGCCCGACGACGTATCCCCCGCAGCCGGTGCCCGCGGGCGGACCGCCGGCCTCCACGCACATCACGCCGTTGTAGCCCGGATAGACGAAATCCTCGATGCGCAGTTCCTCCGAATGAAAATTCACCGACTCGAGCACGTCGATGACCGTGGGCATCAATTTCTTGGTCAGCGTGAAGGTCGAATCGTGTTTGGGATCACAGCCGATCTGCAGCACGCGCTTGCCGAGCTTTGAAAATGCCACCGACAGATTCGAGGACGTCGTGCTCTTGCCGATTCCCCCCTTGCCGTACACCGCGAAGACCTTCGCGTTGCCGATCTTCAGGTTCGGATCGAGCGGGACTTGGACGCTGCCTTCGCCGTCCAGCGGCTTCACCGCGCGATATTTCAATGCCGATACCGGGACGGTGGCGGTGTTCATGCGGCTACCTCTTCGTAAATGCCTTCCAGACGATCTTCCAATTCCTCGCCGGCCGAGCGCAGTGCCGCCAGCATCTTCTCATCGGGTTGCCAGTACTTGCGCTCCGATGCCTCGAGCAGGCGATTGGCGACCTTCGCCGAGGCGGTCGGGTTCAACTTGGCGAGGCGCGCGCGCATTTGCGGATCCAAGATGAACGTCTGGGTGATTTGCTGATACACCCAGGGCTGCACCTCCCCGGTGGTGGCCGACCAACCCATGGTATTGGTCACATGCACCTCGATTTGCCGGACGCCTTCATAGCCATGCTCCAACATCCCCTCGTACCATTTGGGGTTCAAGGTGCGGGTGCGGGTCTCGAGCGACACCTGTTCGGACAAGGTGCGCACGGTGCCGCTGCCGCTGGTCTGATCGGCGATGTAGACCGGCGTGGCGACGCCGCCCTTGGCCCTGCGTACCGCGCTGTTGATCCCGCCCAAGGTGTCGAAGTAGGTATCGACGGTGGTTACGCCGAGTTCGACCGAATCGAGATTCTGATAGGTCAGTTGCACATCGGCGAGCACGCTCGACAGCAGCTTCGATTGCTGCACCGGCCGGCCTGACCGGCCATAGGCGAAGCTCTTGCGCCGGGTATAGGTTTCGGCGAGTTCGTCTTCGGAATCCCAACGGCCGTTTTCGATCAGGTGATTGACGTTCGAGCCATAGGTGCTTTCGGCGTTGCCATACACCCGCAGCGCAGCGGTCTCCAGGTCGCAGCCGTGTTCCGCCTGGTAGCGCAGCGCGTGCTTGCGCACGAAGTTCTGCTCCGGCGGCTCATCGGCCGAGGCGGCGAGGAAGGACGCATCCGCGAGCAGTTTGATTTGCAGCGGCAAGAGATCGCGGAAGATTCCCGACAGCGTCATCATCACATCGATCCGCGGGCGCTTGAGTTCCGCGAGCGGCACGAGCGTCGCTCCGGCAATGCGCCCGTAGGCATCGAAGCGTGGCCGCGCACCGATGAGCGCGAGCGCTTGGCCGATGGGTCCGCCCTCGGTCTTCAAGTTATCGGTGCCCCACAACACGAGCGCGACCGATTCCGGAAAGGCATTGCCGTCGGCGATATGCCGCTGGATGAGGCGCGAGGCCTGGCGCGCGCCGTCGAGTACCGCGAACGCGCTCGGGATCCGGAAGGGATCGAAGCCGTGCAGATTGCGCCCCGTCGGCAGCACCGCCGGCGTACGCACCACGTCGCCGCCCGGGGCGGGGCGCAGGAACCCGCCGTCGAGTGCGTGCACGATCGCATCGATTTCATGATTCTCGCTGAGCATTCGATCGGTCTGTTGAAAATCCCGCAGCAGCATGAGGTTCGCCTCGCTCGCCGCATCTCCGCCGTGCGCCAACGCCGCTTCCGGGGTTTTGCCCTCCACCAATGCCTGCACCGCGGCGCGCGACGGACGGGCGCCGCTCGATGCCTCCGCCATCGCGAGTAGAAACTCCACCCGCTGCTGGGGCGATGCGGACTTGCCGATGACGTGCAGGCCATGCGGGATCAGCGTGTATTCCAGTTCGAGCATTTGCGCAGCCAGGCTGCCGATGCGCGTCTCGCTCTCGGCGCGCCAGGCGGGCGCCGCGGCGGCGAGATCCAATGCCGCCGCCTGCGACTGGATGAGCTCGGCCAGGGACTCGCGTTGCTCCGCGTCGGCGGCCGCCAGCGTGCGCCAGCTTTCCAAGGACGCCTTCAAATCGATCAGTCCGCGGTACAGCCCGGCGTTCGCGACCGGCGGCGTGAGATAGCTCACCAATGTCGCGCCAATACGCCGCTTGGCAATCGTGCCCTCCGACGGATTGTTGGAGGCATACAGGTACAGGTTCGGCAGATCGCCGATCAATCGATCGGGCCAGCACGCTCCGGACATTCCGGACTGCTTGCCGGGCATGAACTCGAGCGCTCCGTGTGTGCCGAAGTGCAGCACCGCATGCGCGCCGAAGTCCTCGCGCAGGAACCGATAGAAAGCGGAGAACGCATGCGTGGGCGCGAAGCCTTTTTCAAACAGCAGGCGCATCGGATCGCCCTCGAAACCGAATGCCGGCTGCACGCCGACGAACACATTGCCGAAGCGTTCGCCGAACACGAATATCGAGGAACCGTCGCTTTGCTGCTTGCCGGGCGCCGGGCCCCATTGGGCTTCGATTTCTTTCAAGAAAGGCTCGCGCCGCACGTGCTCGTTGGCCGGAATACGCTTGTAGACATTGGCCAGCGCCCCATATTGGGCCGCGTTGCCGGCGATGATCTTGTCGCGCAGCGCCTCGACTCCGGACGGCAGATCGACCCGATAACCGGCGCGCTTCAACGACTGGAGCGTGCAGTACAACGATTCGAACACCGACAAATAGGCCGCGGTGCCGGTGTTGCCGGCGTTGGGCGGGAAGTTGAACAGCACGATGCCCACCTTGCGCTCATCACGCAACGCGAGGCGCATGGCGATGAGCTTGGCGACGCGCGCCGACAGCATCGCTGCGCGTTCGGGATGGACCACCATGTCCTTGGCGGAGGCGACCTTCTGCGATCGGCCGCCGAACACCATCGGACCGGTCGATCCGTCCAACTCCGGGATCGCCACCATGATGGTCGACTCCACCGGCAGCAACCCGCGCTCGGAGGATTCCCATTCCTCGATGGTTTGAAACTCCACCGGATGAGCCGCCACATAGGGGACGTCGAGTGCCGCCAAAGTGTCTTCGGCGGCCTTGGAGTCATTGTAGGCCGGGCCGCCGACCAACGAGAATCCCGTCAACGACAGCAGGGCGTCGATCGTCACGGCGCCGTCCCGGGTGAAGAATTTCTCGATGGCGGGTCGCGCATCGAGGCCGGCCGAAAAGGCCGGCACCACACGCAGCCCGCGCGCTTCGAGTGCGGCGATCACGCCGTCGTAATGCCCGCAATTTCCGGCGAGCAGGTAGGATCGCAGCAGCAACAGGCCGACGGTGCCCTTTTCGTGTCCGGTGGCTCCCGCGGCGGGCAGCTCCTGCACATTGACGGTGAAACGCGATTTCAGC